>JAEEGL013164438.1_pt1 | contig 28449 bp, 29 predicted proteins | sample 9134231 | NCBI WGS metagenome assembly JAEEGL01 (sample SAMN16246548, study PRJNA631951) | gut metagenome | biome: gut microbiome; feature: rumen; material: fiber-attached | host: Bos | place: Iran: Karaj | collected 2018-10
GATGCGCATCAAATATAAACCCGGCATGGTGCCTCCATTCTATGCCGACATGCCAAAGACATTGGAGGAAATCCAGGAAAGCGAACGAAGGTATCTCGAAGCTTACGAGAAGCATCCCTTCAGAACTGACTGGAAGTATTTCTGGAAAGTTATGGGGAACATCTTGTTCCGCCATAAACGTTCGCAATAACTTTTTGCGGATGTATTTGTTTTTCAGCCTCTTATGACTTTCTAATGGGAGTCAAGGGGCGAAGCTGTGTAAAGCTATGACCGAAGAAAACTGGACCACGGTAATCAAACCCAAGAATAAGCTTCTCGAGGTCAATCTCAAGGAGCTGTGGAACTATAGGGATTTGGTTTCACTTTTTATCAAACGCAATATCACAACCCAATTTAAGCAGACCATTTTGGGTCCGTTATGGTTTGTGGTTCAACCCGCTTTGACGGTCGTAATGTACATGATTGTGTTCGGCGGCATTGCCGGTATCCCTACCGATGGAGTGCCGAGGCCTTTGTTTTATTTGGCTGGAACTTGTATGTGGCAGTATTTTTCTGAATGTCTCACCAAGACGTCGAATACTTTTGTGAGCAATTCAGGTATTTTCGGCAAGGTCTATTTTCCTCGTCTTGCGGTACCTGTTTCCGATGTGGTGTCGAATCTGTTGCGCTTCGGTGTCCAGTTGGGACTCTTCTTGTTGGTTTATGCCATTTATTTCCTGTTGGGTAACTCTGAGGCGCATTTCAATCTATATGCCTTGTTGTTTCCCTTGTTGGTGCTGGTGTTGGCGGGACTGGCCTTGGGATTCGGTATACTCTTTTCGTCCATGACCACCAAGTATCGCGATCTTCAGGTGCTACTCTCGTTTTTGGTGTCTCTTTGGATGTATGCCACGCCAATTGTTTACCCTCTGTCGCAAACCAAGTCGATGTTCTGGAATGGCATACAGGTCCATTCGTTGATGTGCCTGAATCCGGTGACGCCCATTATAGAGACTTTTAAGTATGGTTTTCTTGGCTGTGGTGAGTTTGTGGGTTGGCGCTGGCTGATCTATAGTTTCGTGTTTATGATAGTCTTGTTGATGCTCGGCATTGTGGTGTTCAATAGGGTTCAGAAGAATTTCATGGATACGGTTTAAGTAGAAGACAGAAGATAGAAGTAAGAATATGAGTACGGCTATTGAGTTTAACAATATCAGCAAACTTTACCGTTTGGGATTGGTCTCAACAGGTACCTTGGCCCACGACCTGAAACGCTGGTGGGCCATCAATGTGCGTCGAAAAGAGGATCCGTATCTAAAGATAGGGGAGACCAACGACCGTAGTATCAAGGGCGATAGCGATTACGTGTGGGCATTGAAAGATATCAATTTCAAGGTGGAGCAAGGCGATGTGGTGGGCATCATTGGCAAGAACGGCGCAGGCAAGAGCACTTTGCTGAAACTCTTGAGTAAAGTCACCGCTCCTACTACGGGTGAGATCCGCGCCAAAGGGCGAATTGGTTCCCTTCTGGAGGTTGGCACGGGATTCCATCCTGAGATGACTGGCCGAGAGAACATCTATATGAACGGAGCCATCCTCGGCATGACCAAGGCCGAGATTACCAAGAAACTTGATGAGATTGTTGACTTCAGTGGCTGCGAGCGATATATTGACACCCCCGTCAAGCGATACTCCAGCGGTATGATGGTACGCCTCGGATTCGCAGTTGCTGCCCACCTCGATCCTGAGATCCTTGTGGTAGATGAGGTGCTTGCCGTCGGCGATGCCGAATTCCAAAAGAAAGCCATTGGCAAGATGCAGGATGTGAGCAAGGGAGAGGGACGGACGGTTTTGTTTGTGAGTCATAATATGGCTTCTGTTAAGAAGTTATGCAAATTAGGCGTGTTGTTGGAGAATGGGTCAATTAAGACGACTGGGCTGATAAATGAGGTTGTGGAAACCTATATTGGTGGTGATGAAAAATCCCAGAACATTTACTTTGATGACCTAAGCACTGCCCCTGGCAATGATAAGATTCGCATCAAGTCGTTTGAGGTGGAACCGTTGGACGGTAGCAAGACCATCAATGTGGAAACAGGCCTTCGATTCAGGTTGGTTTTTATGAATTATCAGCCCGGCATTATAATTGATACTACTTTTGAGTTGCATACGATTGAAGATGTGGTCGTATTCCATACCGGCAAGGTCCTTACTCCTGAAAAAGACTCGAAAATAGGCCTTTATTCCGTGGAGTTTGACATTCCGCCTTATACTTTGAACACGGGAATGTACAAGATGCATCTCTGGTTCGGGGAGAACCAAAAATATGTGATGTGGGGCAATTACGAGCATGTTTTTGAGATTGAGAACACATTGACAGGGCAAGGCTATAATTTGAGTGTTTTGCCCGGTGTTATGAAGCCAAGATTCGATTTTCGAGACAAGTATTTAGGATGAATGAGATGGAAGCAAGGATAATTGATCTTCCCAAAATCGTGGACAATCGTGGTAATCTCTCTTTTGTCGAAGAGGAAAATCACATCCCTTTCAAGATAGAAAGGACGTTTTGGATTTATGATGTGCCTGGAGGAGAAGACAGGGGTGGTCATGCCTATCGTGAGACCGAAGAGTTCATCATTGCGTTGTCGGGCAGTTTTGATGTGGTGTTGGATGATGGAAAAGGCAACGTGCAAACGTTCCAGTTGAACCGTTCTTATTATGGCCTGTATGTGCCAAAAAAGATATGGAGACAAATGGTCAATTTTTCGACCAATTCTGTGGCGATGGTCTTGGCGTCAACCTCTTATGATGCATCGGATTACATCCGTGACTATGAAGAATTCAAAACATTGAAGCAATGAAAACCACTGTGTTCGATTGCCATATTTTGGAACTTGACAAGCACCATTCCGACAGAAAGGGTAATCTATCGGCTGTAGGGAACGGAATAGATGTGCCATTTGACGTGAAAAGGGTCTATTATCTTTATGACGTGCCTGGAGGCGAGAGCAGAGGTGGCCATGCTCACAAAGCTTTGTCCCAGCTTATTGTTGCGGTCAGTGGTAGTTTTTCCGTAACATTGGATGATGGTAAAGACCAGAAGACATTTAGGTTGAATCGTCCTAATCAAGGATTAGTGATTGTTCCAGGTATTTGGCGTACACTTGAGGACTTCTCATCGGGGGCGGTGTGCTTGGTGTTGGCTTCGGAGAAATACGATGAGGAAGATTATATTAGGGATTTTAAAGCGTTTTTAAAGAGCCGAAAGCATGAGTTTTAAAGATTTATCATTAGGCATGTCCTGCCAAATAGTCAAGTCGTTTTCGGAAGAGGATGTAAAGTCGTTTGCTGCTCTGTCTAAGGATTTTAATCCTATTCATCTTGACAAAGATTTCGCCGAGAATAGTATATTCAAGCGTAATATTGTTCATGGATTTTTGGTCGGATCACTTTTTAGCGCTATAATTGGAACAAAAATGCCAGGGGAAGGATCAATCTACTTAAATCAAAACATGGTTTTTAGAAAACCTGTGTATTGGAATCAGCCCGTTAGGGCAGTCGTAAAAGTGGAAGCCCTTTATCCCGAAAAGCAAAGAGTTCTGTTGAGTACTAATTGTTACGATAGTGACAATAATGTTCTTATTGAAGGATCAGCATTGGTAAAAGTTGTTTAATCTAAAGAATATGAATCAAGTACATCCGTCAACTATTATAGAAGGAGAAGTGAAATTAGGAGACAATAATAAGATTCTTCCAAATTGTGTTATTTATGGCCCGGTTGAAATTGGAGATAATAACCTTATTGGCCCTAATGTTATAATCGGTACGCCAGGGCAAGACACTCGAAATAGGTATTACGATTCTACCAATTGTTTTATAAAGATCGGCAACCGAAATATCATTAGGGAATTTACGGCAATTCAAAAACCATGTTATGAGGATGTTACAATGATAGGTGATGATGTTTATATTATGCAATCGGTTCATATTCCTCATGATGCTCACTTATATAACAAAGTTGTAGTAACGCCTATGACCGTACTGGCGGGTTTGGCAAAGGTTCTTGAAGGAGCTAATCTAGCTATTGGATGTGCAATAAATCAAAGAACAACAATAGGCCAGTATTCTATAGCAGCGGCAGGAGCTGTTGTGATGAAAAATATCAAGCCTTTTTCTCGGTATATTCCAGGTAAACCAATTAGTATTAATAAATATGCGATTGAAAAATATGGGTATAACGATTATCTTGATGAGATTGAGGCATATGTATTTGACGATGTTTTGCCGACTTCATCGACTGTGTTAGATATTGTTAATGTTTTTAAATCGTGGGTTGAAAAATATGGTTTAGAAACATATGAATAAACAGCATGCCTGTAAGATAGAAAGAACAGAGTTGCTACTTTAAATCCTTGAAAATGATTCCATTTCTTCCATTAATAGACGTTAATGCCAAATATGCCAACGAGATTCATGAAGCGATAAGCCGAGTGGTGGATAGTGGTTGGTATTTGCAAGGTCAGGAGAATGCTGCCTTTGAGCACAACTATGCCGAGTTTATTGGCTCCAAGTATTGTGTTGGTGTGGCTAATGGACTTGATGCCTTGATATGGATATTGCGAGCCTACAAGGAACTTGGTGTCATGCAGGACGGCGACGAGGTGATTGTGCCTGCGAACACTTACATTGCTTCTATCCTCGCCATTACGGAAAACAAGCTTGTCCCTGTTTTGGTTGAACCAAAGTACGAGACTTTGGAGATTGATGATGAGCAGATTGAATCGAAAATAACGAGCAAGACAAAAGCCATTATGATTGTCCATCTATATGGCCGTTGCGCTTATACTGAGAAAATAGGGGAATTGTGCAAAAAGTATAATCTAAAACTATTTGAAGACAATGCCCAAGCCCATGGCTGCTACTTTGATAAGCGTCGGACTGGTTCAATAGGCGATGCTGCGGGTCATAGTTTCTATCCGGGCAAAAACCTTGGCGCTTTAGGCGATGGTGGGGCCGTTACTACAAATGATAGTGAACTTGCTGACTGTGTCCGAGCCTTGGCAAATTATGGCTCCACCAAGAAATATGTTTTCCGGTATTGTGGGCGTAATAGTCGTCTGGATGAAATCCAGGCAGCGGTGTTGAATGTCAAGTTAAGCCATTTGGATTCGGATAACCGTGCTCGCCAACAAGTTGCTGCGTTTTATTACAATCATATCATAAACCCGTTAGTGTCAATGCCGACCAGATTGCCCGACAATAACAACGTGTATCATCTTTTCCCGATTCTTTGCCAGCGACGTGACGAATTGCAACGTTATTTAACGGATAAAGGTGTCCAAACCTTGATACATTATCCTATTCCTCCACACAAACAGGAATGTTTCAAGGAATGGAACGGTATTTTGTTGCCCGTTACGGAAAAGATACATGAGGAGGAATTGTCATTGCCAATTAGTCCGGTGATGAAAAGTGAAGAAACGAGGAAGGTAGTGGACTTAGTCAACGCTTTTTGTTAGAATGTCTAAGTTGCGTTTTAAAGTATATGAAGATGGAGGCAGAAGAAAGAAGAATAATGGTTTCGGTGATTGTTTGTACTTATAATCAAGAACGATGGATAAGACAAACCTTGGATAGCATTCTCTCGCAACAAACTGACTACCCATACGAAGTCGTGATAGGTGAAGATATGGGGACTGATGGTACTCGAGCAATTTGTGAAGAATACGTTTTAAGAAACGATAATGTTAAATTGGCACCGCAGGATAGGAACCTTGGTGTGACTGCCAATTTGATTAATTGCATTAAACATTCTTCAGGTAAGTATATAATGGCATGTGGAGGAGATGATTACTGGCATAATCCTAATAAAATCCAGATTCAGGTTGATTTTATGGAGTTACATCCAGAATGTGTTCTATGCCATACGGACTTTAATCAACTGAATATTTTTACTGGGGTTCTTAAGAAGAATTGTCAAAAGAGACACGGCATTCATCCCCCAGAAGGTCGGATACAAATGGTTATTTTGAAAGGGAATTCGCATATTGCTTCGGTAACAACATGTTACAGACGTGATTGTTATGAGAAACATGTTCCAATGGATAAATTTGTTGAACTTGGTTTTCCACGCGAGGATTGGCCTGCATGGCTTATTATGTCTGCGTATGGAGATATATGCTATATTCCTGAATCTACGGCTACCTATCGTGTGGGTCAAGAATCAATCACTCGGAAATCTGATTATGAGGGGATAAGACGACAGTATCAGGAAGAGAAGAAGATGGCCGAGTTTTTGTATTCCTTGTTTCCGGAATGGGGCGAGTGTGTTTGTGTCGATAACGATGACGATGATTATATGTGGCATCAACTGCTTTTGGCTGCCTATAGAAATGGTGATTATGTTTCTGCATGTGAATTTGCCAAACATGATAAGAGTAAATCAAAAGCAAGGTATATGGTTCGAACAAAGCTTACATTTAAACTATATAGGGTTTTTTTGATGAGGCGTTGATGTTTTAGTTAAATGAGGCGGTTTTTCGAAATGATAAGTGTAAAACAAATTGTTGAAACGGTAAAAGGATTTGTAAACAATGAATGACAGTCAGTTGCCATTGGTTTCTGTTCCGGTGATTACCTACAATTCATCGAACACTGTCGTTGAGACGCTAGATAGCATCTTTAATCAGACCTATCCAAACCTAGAACTGGTTTTGAGTGACGACGGCTCTACGGACAATACCATTCAGATATGTCGCGAATGGATTGAGGCGCACAAGGACCGATTTGTTCGTGCGGAACTTTTGACAGTTGAGAAAAACACGGGGATTTCAGCGAATCTAAATCGCGCTGAGAGAGTATGTCAAGGAGCGTGGGTGAAAGGGATTGCAGGGGATGACAGGTTGGTGCCCGACTGCATTGCCAGTTTTATGGAATTCACATCGAATAATCCTGATGCACAATGCATTTTTGGCAGAGTTAAGTGTTTTGGAGGAACTGCCGAATTGCGCAGCTTGTATGAACAAGACCGATACCGAAAGGATTTCTTTTCACTTTCCATAGATCAACAATTGCGTTGTCTTATCCTTGAGGGTTACTGCATTCCTTCGGCAGGTTATTTTTACAATCGACAGTTTATCCAGCAATTGGGTGTTCAAAACGATGAAAGAATTCCTTTGATGGAGGATTATCCAAAATGGATAAACTTGCTTAAAAAAAATGTAAGGTTTTATTTATTGGATAAGGTTGTTGTTGAATATCGCCTTGGAAGTGGTGTTTCAACAAATGGGGAAATAAATATTCAAGGGTACAGAAGTGCTCAATTGTTCAATGTGTATTATAGATACCCGGAATTAATTGCTATGGGTGAATACGAGGCAATTAATTATGAAGTGGAAGAACTGACAAATATCTATTACCACAAGATAACGGCTGAACGGGTGAAGTCATCCTATCCTTATCGGATAGGCAGAATGGTGTTGAAGCCATTAAAATGGATAGCTAATTTGTTTGGAATTAAACGAAACGCTGAGTGAAAAGCGTATGTTGTCAATGAAAGTTAGTGTCTTTGTCGTAACATACAATCAAGAACGCTACATTGAGCAATGTCTGAATGGTATTGCCTCGCAAGAAGTGGATTTCGATTATGAGGTGATCGTTGGCGATGATTGCTCCACCGATCAAACGGGGGCAATCTGTGACCTGTTTGCCAAAAACCATCCCAATTTCCGCATCTATCACCATCCACGCAATCTTGGTCATGTGAAAAATTGGGAGTTTGTTCTCAACCACTGCACGGGCGATTATGTGGCAATGGTGGAGGGCGACGATTACTGGACCGACCCCCATAAACTGCAACGGCAGGTTGATTTCCTTGAAACCAATCAAGACTTTTTCCTGTCTTTTCATCGGGTGAAGTTGGTTTATGATGATGCACATCATCAACAGGAACACCTCTTCGAGCATTTGGAAGAGCGTGAATACACTGCAAGGGAGATTTATGAAACATGGAGCGTCTTGACTAGCAGTGTGGTGTTTCGCAATAACATCGGAACAATTGAGTTTCCGAATAATGTCTTTTATTCCGACATCTATTTGTTCCTCATTCTGATGAATCATGGTCGGGCTTGGTGCCATGAGATGTGCTCCGTGGCCTATCGACGTCACCAAGGCAACCAATCGGCATCGCAGGCTTTCGAACCTGCGGCTAAGCTTTATGAACAATATCGGGTGATGGAGAAGGCTTTCCCTGAACTGCATGACATCACCTACCAAAACAAGCAACATTATTTGCATTTGCTAGCTTATAATTATCTGCATGAGAAAAAGGCAGTCAAGTACATGTTTCTCTACATGGCAAAACATCCCGCCAAACTATTCTCTTTCAGATATTGGAAGAGGCTGGTATTAAACATTTTTTGAGTTATGAAGGTTTTTGTCATCGTGGTGACCTATAATGGAATGAAGTGGTACGACCGATGCTTCGGGAGTTTGGTCGCAAGTGCTATTCCGCTTGATGTGGTGGTGGTTGACAACGCCTCAACCGACGGGACTGTTGGTTATTTGAACGAGCATTTTCCTGCTGCGAAGGTCATCGCCAATGACAGCAATCTGGGTTTTGGTCAGGCTAACAACGCAGGCATGAAGTATGCTCTTGAAAATGGAGCCGACTATGTTTTTCTGCTTAACCAAGATGCTTGGGTGGAGTCCGATACCATCGGGGCGCTTGTTGAAACACATCACAACCATCCAGAGTACGGCATCCTTAGCTGCATCCATTTAAATCCGGAAAGGAATAGGATTTGGCAACTTAACTGCATTTGCAATGAGCAGATTACAGACTCTTTGCTCGTTAACGACCTTTATTTCGGAAGGTTGAAAGATGTTTACGATACAAAATACGTCAATGCCGCAGCTTGGTTGCTTCCTCGGAAGACCCTTGAAACCGTGGGTGGTTTCGATCCCATCTTCTTTCATTATGGAGAGGATGACAACTACATCAATCGAGTGCTATACCACGGCCTGAAGGTAGGAATATGTCCCAAAGAACGTATTGTCCACGACATGAGGCTTGACAGGCCGCTTTATGATACGAGGGAACATGAGATATTGATGTTGATTGATTACACGAATCCCAATGTTGATCGTTCCGTTGGAAAGGATGTGAGAAAACATCTATGGAAAGCGTTCACCAGTCTTCTGCGTGGTCGAGGGAAGGCCTATCGAAACCACCTTGTCGACTATCGCCTTCTTCGCAAAAACGGAAAGGCCATCGAAAAAAGCGTCAACACTAACCGTCAACCAGGACTGCATTGGATATGAACATTCGTAGAATGCTATACAATGTAGCGCATCCAAAGGTGGGTGAGATTTGGTGCCTTCACCGCGTATTACCCGAAAGAAGTGCTTTTGCGAGTAACCGTGAGTTGGAGATTACCCCGGATTATTTGGAACAGATTGTCGTTGAGAAGCAACGACAAGGTTTTCGTTTTGTCGATATGGATGCCTTTATGATGGCAGCTCGGGGGAAACGGCAGGGGAAAAAACTGGTTCACATCACGTTTGACGATGGTTTTGCCGATGTGTTCACCCATGCATATCCAGTATTGGAGCGGTATCAAGTGCCGTTTACATTGTATGTGACCACCGATATGCCCGATGGCAAAGCAGATTTGTGGTGGCTGCAACTCGAACAAATGGCTGATGGTAATGCCGATTGGTTCGAAAAGACCATGAAGCGGGTCTACGACAGGAATGAGAACATGGCCACAGTCATGCATGAAATAACCTCAAGCGCATATGATCCTGCAATATGTCAACAAATGTCGCTTGATTGGGAACAAATTCGTAAAATGGTTTCCGAAGGTTTGTGTACTGTAGGGTCGCATGGTGTGAGCCATTCGGCACTTTCGCTATTGTCCACCGAAGAAGCGGTACATGAGCTTGTGGTGTCGAAACAACGTTTGGAAGAGATGCTAGACGTTGAGATCAGACATTTTTCCTACCCACACAGTTTTTTCAGCGATGACACCAACCAATTGGTTCGAGAGGCCGGTTACATCTCTGCTGTGGTGGGATATGGCGGAGCAACCCGCCGCAAAAAAGACAATGATTTCTTTTATCGGTGTTACATTGTGCAGCCATGAAGATACTATTCGTTTCCGCCAACACGAATCCTCAAGGCACTCCCACAAATGGTGATGGACAACGGACTTGTCTGCTCTACGAAGCTTGCAAGCGCATTGCCGATGTGGATGTGGTTTCATTCGAAGGCCAGTACGACCAATCGAAACCACTGGGTAGACTGGAGAAATGGATGGCATTGCTTCCCTTTAGCAGTGTCATTGCGTTGTTTCCGGTAGATCCTCATAGGGAGGCTGTGATTGATGCCGCGGTGGAAAAGGGTAATTATGATTTCATTGTAGCGCGCTATTTTTTTCGTGCAGTAGTTTGCGGTCTATGGAAATACCGCGAAAAACTGGTGATTGATTTCGATGACGCGTTGCCGTTTTTCTTTTTGAACCAAATAACACCGGGCTCGGCATGGACCTCAAGAATCCGTTTGAAGTGGGCGGCAGGAAAGGCTAGGATGGCCACTCATCGTTTGGTCCGTAGAGTGAAAGCCGCGTTTTTTGCTGAGGAATCGGTGGCCAGGTCAAACCATGGTGTATTTCTTCCGAACATCCCCTATTATTCGGAGAGTTGCATCGACGCCGACATGAGCGTTTTTGTAAAAAGGCTTTTGTTTGTCGGTCAGTTGGAATATCCACCCAACAAGGAAGGATTGGATCATTTTTTGGAAAATGTATATCTGTCTTTGTGTGAACGCTTGCCCAATGTGGAATTGCATTTGGTCGGTGTGATACAGGATGAGGCGTTGAGACGGCGTTGGCAGGGCTTCCCCGGTGTTACGGTAAAGGGCTTTGTGGATGACTTGAGACGGGAATACGAACAAAGCCATGTAGCTGTGGTGCCCGTATATCGTTGTGGAGCCACCAATATCAAGATCCTTGAAGCCATGATGATGAATCGCGCCTGTGTCACCACCCGAGAGGCCTATGATAAGATGCATGGACAATTCGAGAATGGAAAGGACCTGTATGCGGCATCCAGTGATGAAGAGTTTGTCGAGAAGCTGGAAAGGTTGTTGACCGACAGCGAAGAAAACCAAAGAATCGCCCATAACGGCAAATCAGTCATGGATTGCTACTATTCAGTTGACGCCTTTTGCGAAATCGTTAAAAAATCAATCGTATGAGTTCAGCGGATTATCCCTTGGTTTCGATATTGGTGGCGAATTTCAACAATGGGCGTTTCATAGCTGAGACATTGGCCTCTGCTGCGAAGCAAACATACCCGAACACTGAGATTGTTGTTGTCGATGATGGCTCGGAGGACGATTCATTGGCGGTAGTCGGAGATTTCATGGCGACTCATCCTGAAGTAAGAATCAGACTTTTTAAAAACAGCGATAACAAAGGCTGTGGAAGAATAAAGAGACAATGCGTGGAACTGTCCGAAGGGGAGTATTTCTGTTTCTTGGATCCTGAAGACACCATTCTTCCAGAAGCCGTAGAAACTTTAATGGCGGTTTTCAAAGATTATCCTGAATGCGGCCTTGTTTATAGCACACATTATCTTTGCAACGAAAAGCTGGAACCACAAGGTGTATCGGATTATCCCGGCTTGATTCCGAAAGGGCAGTCGCATTTGACCTCAACGGCTGGGCATATTTCCGCATTGGCTCTATGCAATCGGCGGGTTTACGAAAAAACTTCAGGAATCAACCCGGCTTATCTGGTCGCTGAAGATCAGGACCTATATCTGAAAATGGAGGAGCAGGCACCAGTCGTATTTGTCAATCAACCGTTGTATTATTACAGGAAACACGATCATAACATGTCGTGGAACGAACAACGCCGTGCCAGGAACACCTATTATCGACATTGCGCCAGGTCAGCCGCATATCATCGCAGGCGTTGTAAAGGAACGGTTCCAAATCTTACCAGAAGAGAATACCATAAGGAATGCCTTTCGTGCCATCTGCAGTTGCGCCGCTATTATTACGACAAAGGGAGTTATCTGAAAGCTTTTTGGCAAATCATCCTATCGATTCCTTATTGTTACACTTTATGAAACAGGCGATATTGGTTACGGCATATAGAGATTTGCAAAGTTTGGTAAGGCTGGTTTCTTGCTTTGATGAGGATTTTGATTTCTATATTCATATTGACAAGAAATGCATGGAGGAAATGCCTGACATCAGCGGGGTGCAAGTCCATACCATAAGGCGTTATAGCGTCCATTGGGGGAGCGAGAAACACTTGTGGGCCATTATGGAATTGTTCAGGATGGCCTGTTTGAACGGTCCTTATTCCTATTATCATATCATAACGGCATCGGATTATCCTGTCAGGCCTATTGGTGAATTCAAAAGTTTCTTTTCGGATCAAAATGATAAGGTATATGTGGATTTCCATCAGCTTCCATGGGGCAATTGGATTGGGGAAGGAGGACTGGAGCGTATAAAGTACTATTGGATTGGAAACCAGTGGTTTGATTTCAGGACGCACAAAATGACGCTTACCAAGAAATTGTTGAAAATCCAGCGAAAAATGCATTTCAGCAGGAACATGGACGCTTGGCCTCAATGGTATGGAGGCTTGTCATATTTTAGCGTTCCGCATGACGCGGCCGAGTCGATTGCTTCGCTTCCTTGGCGGAAAGTAAGGCGAAGGACTCGCTTTACTCATATTGCAGAAGAGGTTTTTCTGCAAACCATGTTGGTAAACACTTTCCCGCCGGAGCGGTTGGTCAACAATCCGCTGCGTTATACTGTGTGGGAAGGCGGTGCAAGTGGTCCGAAAGTGTTGACGGAAGATAGTTTTGATAGTATTGTTGAGAGTGGGCATTACTTTGCTCGCAAATTTGACCCTGTTGTTTCAGCTGTGCTGATGGAAAGGATAGACAAACACTGTGGTTTTCATCTCCAAAATAATAGTTGAACGAGATGGTTTATTCATTTGATGTCTTTGACACTTGTCTTCTCCGTATTTGCGGTTCTCCCGCAAATACCTTTGAGGTGTTGTCGTATCGTGTAGCGGGAATGCTCAAACCTGAAGGGGAAGTGGATGAGTATTATCGGAAAACCTTTGTCGCCTTGCGTTCAACGTATCACGACAAACTCGAAGATACTTATGCCAAGATCAACAAGATTTTTCCGTTGCCTTGCTCGGTTCAAGAGATGGTCCGGCTTGAAATGGGGGTCGAGGAAGAGATGTTGAGGCCTATCTTGGCGACAAAGGAGTTGGTTGATTCGTTGAGGAAAAAGGGAGGGAGGATCATTTATGTGTCTGATATGTATTTGCCCAACATTTTTATCAAGGAACAGTTGGCCAAATACGGCTTTTTCCAGGAAGGTGATGGGGTTTATGTCTCTGATGAATTGGGCGCATGGAAAAGCGATGGATCGCTCTTTCGATACATTCAGGACCGGGAAGGTTTGTCTTATAGGGAATGGCGTCATTATGGGGATAACTATGTGAGTGACTTCAAGGTGCCCAAGAGACTGGGGATCAAAGCTCATTGGTTGCATTATGACTACCTGCCTTATGAGCAGGAGTGGAGAGGGAAGACCGTTGTCGCGAGCTGCCAATATCCCTCTATCCTTGCTGGAATATGTCGTGCTGTGAGACTATCCTCTCCCGCACTTAAGATGCAATGCGATTTCGTATCCAACATCTCGGCTCCATTAATGCTCTTTTGGGTTCATCATGTGCTCTCCGATGCCCAAAATAGAGGGATAAAAAGATTGTATTTCTGTGCCCGCGACATGCACTCGTATTATTTGATTGCTCGCAAACTGAGCGCAAAGTTCCCGCAACTGGAGGTGAAATACCTGTTCGTTTCAAGGGCGTCCCTTTACAATGACTCGCCTTGGCGGATCGAGTATCTGGAGCAGGAAGGGGTAGCGTCTAAGGAAAAGGTGGCATTGGTTGATGCCGTGTCGACAGGTAGGACTTTCCATTTCGTTAATGGTTTGTTAAAAGAAAACGGCTATGCTCCGGTTTCAAGGTTTTACTGTATCGACAGTTTTTATAAGTTGGAGGAATTAAGTGGCGATGAGGTGGAAATAAAAGAAATCGAGAATTCTGACTACTTGTTCTTTGATCCCTATGGAAGCGCTATTGCAAATACGCAGTTAAGGAGGATACATGGTGTGCGTATCTTTTTTGAGTTAGTGTTCTCTCTCAATTTTCATTGTCGTGCCAATGGGTATGCAAAGGTGGGGGAGAAAATACGTCCATTATTAGTGAATGAAGATCCGTTCGATTCATTTTTATTTGACATCGCAGATTGTCGCTCCATGAAAAAGCATAATGATCGATTGTTAGATTGTTTTGCTGAAGCTGTTTTGCTCACTCGTTTAGATCAATTTGGTGAAGAGGTTCTTGAATGCATCGCCGTTCCATCATTTCTGCGTTTCCTTGAGAGACCCCAACCACTGTATTTGCGGTATCTGCATAGTTTTAGGTATTGGAATATGCCTTTGGTTGATAAGGTTTGGAAAAAGAGCGTTTGGAAACGTGGAAGCACGGCTTACACAATCCCGCCTGGGTGGCTGAACAAACTGCTTCGATTGAAACAGAATAACACTATCCAAAGACTGCTTCGTTTGGTCAGATGATTTGTCCTATGGCTCGCATTTCTGTTGTCATTCCTGTATATAATGTAGAGCGCTATCTTCGCGATTGCCTTGATAGTGTATTGAATCAGACTATGTCTGACTGGGAAGCCATATGCATTAACGATGGCTCCACCGATGGTTCTGGCAATATCTTGACGGAATATGCCGCAAGGGACGCTCGTGTAAAAGCTGTCACACAAGCCAATAGGGGCCTTTCGGCAGCTCGCAATACAGGCTTGCAAATGGCAGAGGGTGACTATGTGTTCTTTCTAGACAGTGATGATTGGCTGGAGCTGGAGGCTTTGCAGACGCTTGTTGATCATTTGGATGGAGAGGACATGCTTTGTTTTTCGGGTAGGCGGTATGTCGAGGAGACGGGCGAGTTTTGTCCTGCTTGTCAACTGAGGGAAAAGGTTTATCCCACAGGGATGGACTATTATAACGAAAACGCCTTGTTGCAACGTGACTTTGCTTTTGTGTGCGTTGTGCTACGATTGTATAGGCGGGCTTTCCTGGTTGAAAATGGAATGCGTTTTAAAGAAGGTATCTTGCACGAGGACAACCTGTTCACACCTTTGGCGTGCTGCCACGCTTCCAAGGTCAAAGTCGTCAATGTTTGCCTTTACAATTACCGTATTCGCGCCAACAGCATCACTACGACTAACGACCTGAAACGATTGAAAGATTTGATGGGAACAGCCAATGAGCTGGCTTCTTTTTTCATTTCCAAGACGGGTTTTGAAAAAGACGTGGTCTATCGCGCCATCACCCATCACTATCAGGTAGTGTTTGTGGAGACGCCAAAAAACGAGCGAAGGTCGATGAAACGACTGTGCGACTGGAGCTGCTATTGGAAAGTGAGTAGGACAAAATTGAGACATAGGTTGTATTTCATTAAAAACCGATTGTGGTAGGAAAAACGGGTGACTATGGTTCGGGTTAGTGTCATTATACCGCTCTATAATAAAGCGCCTTATGTGGCCAAGTCCATTCGAAGCGTGTTGTCGCAAACCTTCACTGACTTTGAGTTGGTCATTGTCGATGATGGCAGTAAGGACGACTCTGTCGCTGTGGCCCAAAAAGCCATTGAGGGACAAGGAAATTGTCGTTTGCTCCTTCAAGAGAATGCGGGTGTCTCTGTAGCGCGAAACAATGGTGTGGCTGCATCACAAGGCGAGTACATCTGTTTTCTGGATGGCGACGACTGGTGGGAACCAACCTTTTTGGAGGAAATGTCGAAGTTGATCGAAGAATTCCCTGGAGCGGGCATCTATGGCACCAATTATACGATTGTTAACGAAAACAAACATAAAACTCGTTTGGCAGATATTGGAGTGGATGAAGGGTTTGTAAAAGGATACATCAACTATTGCCAAACTTATGCTAAAACCATGTACATGCCTTTGTGTACTGGATCGGTATGCATTCCAAGAGATGTTTTTTGTGAAATGGGCGGCTTCCCCAAAGGAATCAAGCTTGGTGAGGATTTTTTGTTATGGATACATATTGCATTGAAATACAAGGTGGTTTTTCTGGACAAGCCGTTGTTTTTTTATAATCAGGATGTGGATGGCATGAACAGAGGGGTGGGAAGGTTGTATCGGCCTTCGGAACACATGCTCTGGAATCTTTCCGACTTGGAACCCATGGAACAAACCAATTTTGACTACAAGCTGTTGGTGGATCGCTTGAGGACCTATGATTTGTTGCCGTATTACATCTCGAAGGAATACCATGATGAAGCCAAACAAGAACTAGATAAAGTGGACTGGTCGCACCAGCCTTTGAAAACCCAAAGAGAATACAAACGACCCATTGGTTTATTGAGACTAAAACATTCGCTGTTGAGGATTGGATCAATTGTCAAACGAATACTAATTAGTTTTACCAATGGAACAACAAATAAGAATTGAGAGCTGTTGGACGGATCACCCGTCCTTGGAATTGCTGAAAGACTTTGCAAGTCTTGCCAACACCGTTTTTGGTTTTTTTGTCACAGAGCGTTACTTCCGGTCGAAATTTGTGGACAACATCTATGGTCCGTCGCTGGTGACAGTGGTCTATGTGGATGACTGCCCCGCAGGTGCCGATGTTATGTGGAGAAACGATCTGTACGGAGAGGAGTCTTATCAAACGGTGGACACTTGCGTCTTGGAGCAGTTCAGAGGGCGCGGGCTTTTCAAGAAATTGACTCGTTACGAACTGGATTTGCTTGGATCGGAGTGTCTGGTGTATGGATACCCCAACGTCAATTCCTATCCGGGATACGTAAAGATGGGCTGGCATGTGAAACAATACCACAAAGCACTGTGCCGTCCGGGAGATGGGCCCAAAATAGATCCGGACTATGCCGCATGGTGGATTAAAGCCCGTTCGGGCATTGGCCGTATCCGCCATAATGGTTGCGACTATCTCGTTAGAAAGAACCGCTCAACCCCCGTGGCCACTTTGATTGGGAAGGTTGACGCATTGACAGCTCAAGAGTTTCCCGAAGCAAAGGGGATATGGCTGCTAAAACGCTTTGATGCCAAAACGTCGATTTACAATAAGAACAGAACCATTCCATTGGTGTGCAACAAACCGCAAATGGAAGTACCTTATTGGAAAATCGACGCAATATGAAAAGAATTGGAAAACTCTATGAGAGAATTACCCGAAACCGATGGGAGATTGGTTTCGTGGAAGGCGGCATAGAAGCCGTAATGGGACAAAATCCCATGAAAGTAAACTGGTTGCAGCATGGGTACAAAGACCGCTGGTTTGCCGATCCATTCATACTGGATGTGACGGATACGGAGATTCAGGTTTTGGTTGAAGAATACCTTTATGAGACCAAGAAAGGAAGGATTGCATTGTTGGTTGTTGATAGAAGGACTTTTCGGTTGAAGTCGCTTGAAATTGTCCTGGAAGAAGAAACCCACCTTAGCTTTCCTGCGATTTGGAGGGAAAACGGGAAGGTTTTCGTGTATCCTGAAAGTTGGCGAAGCGGCGTGCTGAGTTGTTATGAGTACAGGAACGGCCGCTGTGATGTTGCAACAAAAAAGACGCTTTGTGAAGAGCCGATAGCCGATGCTATCATGACAGAACGCTTTGGCAAAAGGCAACTCTTCGCCGTTCGTGAGAACGACAGGTTAAGAATTTACAATTTTGATTCACGAACGCAGCGTTTTATCCTGTCCTACGAGAAGCCGTTCGGTCGGGCCACGGCACGCAATGGAGGTGACTTCTTTGAATATAAGGGAGAGGTTTATCGTCCGGCACAAGTTTGTGTTGACCGATATGGTGAGGCTTTGGAAATCCAGAAGGTGGTTTGCGATGGCAACGAGAACTATTGTTTCATTCCGTTCAAGACCCTCTATTCGAATCATGCCTCTCTCAATATCGGTTTGCATACCTTGAATCTCTACAAAGGAGTGGTGGTGGTTGACGTCCAGGGATGGAACCATTCATTCACGATAAAATCGATCAATGTATTAAAAAAGGTTTTTTTAGTTGATTGCCTGAAAAAACGAAAATAACAGTTATATAAAACTGAGGTTATGATACCGAAAATTGTTTATAGCGATTTGTACCGGTTAAACGGCAAAAGAGGGTTCTGGAATCTGCTGGACGCCGTTACCAGGAAGATAAGCTTTAGATGGACGTTCCTTTTCAGACTATATCAAAGTAAACGGGTTCATTTCATTTCAAGAATCTTGTTAAGACGCTGCTCAATAAGGACGGGTGTCCAAATTGGCTGGCATTCTTCCATTGGGGAAGGGTTGCTATTGGTCCATTGTGGTGGGGTGGTGGTTAATAACGATGCGGTTATTGGTAAGAATTGCACTCTTTATCATGGGGTTACCATAGGAATGGAATTTAGGGGGGAAAGGAGAGGCTGTCCGGTCATCGGCGACAATGTTTGGATAGGCAGTGGTGCTTGTATAGTAGGGAAGGTTACTGTTGGAGACGATGTCCTGATAGCCCCCTTGTCCTTTGTGAACTTTGATGTCCCCCCCCATTCCATTGTATTGGGGAATCCTGGAAAAATCATCCCCAGGGAAAATGCAACCGAAGGTTATATCCAAAACAATCTTGTTTGAGGCATGTCAAAGAATCAGGCCACAGTAGTCATTGACACTAATTGTAGTATTGTTTATTCAAGCTTTTATATACAGGGCTTGTATACACTTTTTGGAGAAAGGAATGTCAAGTTCGGTTCTATTGAAGGCAAACCTGCCCAATCGGGAAACTTGGACTTTGTGGTGCGTAGGAAAGGGGAAAAGGAAAGAAAATACACGATTTCGGTGGCCGATAGCTATAAGGTCAATGAGTCGATCTACGATTGGTGTGACGTTTATGGAAGTGTCAACGCCAACTATGCAAAAACACCGAGTGAGTTCCATGAGAAACTTGTGGCATTATGCCCTTCCTTTGGCGTTCGCCTGTGGAAACTGCCATACTCGATTGCCTTTGCTTTGCGAGGTTGTGCTGGAGCCAAGGATCCAATAAAAAAACGGCTTGGAAAGGCATTGCAAATGATGCGTCGTCTCCCGTATAGGGACTATTGTCCTTCGACAGTGTCCGATCACTTTGTTTTCTTTCTTGCCACGTTGTGGTACAATGACGAGTGGAACGGGAACGACAAAGGTGTCAATGCCCGACGAGCCAATTTCATCAGAGCGTGTAAGGACTTGGAAGGAGTTTGTTTTGAGGGAGGCTTGGTGTCACAAGGCAAGGAGAGAAGTTCCGAAGAATTGTTTGCCGATTGTTTGTCCACTGGTCTTCCGATGAATGAATGGATGGACAAGACCAAACGATCCGTGTTGGTGTTCAACACACCTGCATTTTGGGATTGCCATGGGTGGAAGCTTGGCGAATACCTTGCCATGGGGAAGTGTATTGTGTCGACAGAATTGTCCAACGACTTGCCGGTGCCGTTGGAGCATGGCAAGAACATTCATTTTGTCGAGAACAATCAGGAGGCCATGAAAGAGGCGGTGGCATACATAATCGATCATCCCGATTACAGGGCGATGTTGGAAGAAGGAGCAAGAGCATATTGGGAACAATATGGTTCCCCTGTCGCTTCCTTAAAACGTTTAGGTGTTGAGAAATGATTCCAAAAAAAATACATTATTGCTGGTTTGGCCATGGCGAAATGCCTCAGTTGGCTAAAGATTGCATTGCCTCATGGCATGAGCATATGCCAGATTGGGAATACAAGCTTTGGAACGAGGACAACTTCGATGTTTCCATGACCGCTTACACAAGGGAGGCATACGAAAACCGAAAATATGCCTTTGTGAGCGATTTTGTCCGCCTATATATCCTCGAGAGGGAAGGGGGAGTCTATATGGATGTCGATTTTATGGTGTATAAGCCATTTGACGAACTTCTTTGCTATAAGGCCTTTGCAGGTTTTGAAGGCAGCAAGCACCAGCCGGTAATGATGGGCGTTTGTGGATCAGAGGCCCACGGCGACTGGGTGTCGGAGATGTTGGACGCATATCATGACAGGCATTTTGTTCGCACCGATGGCACTCTTGACATGAGAACCAATGTGCAGTTCATTACATCCATTATGGCTGCCAACGGGTTCCTACAAAACGGTAGGGAACAGGACTATAAAGATCTGCATGTGTTTCCAGTGGACTATTTCTGTCCTCGGTTGACCACGGGCGAGTATCTTCGAACAGGCAATACCTATTGCGAACACCTTGGCTTGGATTCCTGGTCGGGGCATGCTTCGGGTTGGAAGGCCTGGGTAAGGAAAATCGTGGGTCAAAAAAATATGACGCGATTAATAAAATTGAAACGAAAATTGTTTGGCTGATGGTATCTTATTTCCCAAATCTGATTTCACGCAAGGCAATTCTTTTCTATTTCGTCACTCTCGCCATCGTTTCGGTGGTGTTCATGGACCATATTATGCCTTTTGTATGGATGCTTTTCGGCACTGCTGAAGTGATCCTGTTTTTCCATTTCAGCAACCGTCTTACCATTCAATGGCATAACCTGAAACCTGAGGTTTTTTTGAAGAAGCTGTTCTGGACTTCACTGACGATTCGTTTGGTTTACATGGTTTTTGCCTACTTCTTTTATGACTTTATGACAGGGCAACCGTTTATGTTCAACTCAGCTGATGAGCAGTTGTATTACGAAGTGGGTAAGATGTGGAGAGAACAAGGCTTTGCCGCTTTTTACAATGAAATAAGTTGGATTGACTTTAGCGATACTGGTGAGATTTGGTGGAATGGCCTGCTCTGCTTGCTGCTTGGTCCCTATGTGTTGACTGCTCGCATTGGACATTGCCTGAGTAGTTCCTTGATATGTGTTTTGATTTACCGGATCGCCAAACGCCATTTTGGCGAACGCACGGCCCGAATGGCGGCAGTGTTTTGTATGTTGATGCCGAATCTCGTCTATTATTGTGGAATCCATCTGAAAGAGGCGAACATGGTTTTTGTCACTGTGCTGCTGATTGACAGTGTTGACGCATTGTTGGACGAAAGTAAGTTCGATTGGAGATACCTTGTGTTAGGATCGCTGTCGGCATTTGCCCTGTTCGCTTTCCGTACTCCCCTTGGTGTTGTCGGGTTGCTTTCAGTGATGGTGGCCGTGGTGCTAAACAAAGGAAAGTTGAAGTCCGTATGGAAGAGAGTGGGGCTTGCGATTCTAGTGGTAGCTGTAATCTCGGGCACGACCATAGGAAACAGGTTGTTGAATGAGGTGGGAGATTTATTGGCGGAAGGTGAGACAAACCAGAGTGTCGGTATGGAATACCGATCGAAACGTGTTGGAGGAAACAGTTTTGCGCAATATGCCTCCGGCGTTATCTTTGCCCCAGCCATTTTTACATTGCCGTTTGCCAGTATGGTAAACACCGAAGGTCAAGAGAATCAACAGATGTTAAATGGAGGCAATTTTTCAAAAAACATTTTGTCGGGATTCACCATTTTGGCTGTCGTTTTGTTGTTTTTAAACGGCGATTGGCGAAAGCACACCTTGCCTTTGGCGCTAATGATGGGGTATCTGGTGGTGATTGCATTCAGCAATTTTGCCCACTCGGAGCGTTTTCATCAACCTGCGTTGCCGTTCGAATTGATGTTTGCCGCATATGGCATCTCGCAGTTGCAACCAAAACACGTAAAGTGGATTGATTATTGGATGGTCTTTGTTATGATTGCCAATGTGGGCTGGGCATATATTAAACTGGCAGGAAGAGGAATGCTGTGATGAAAATTCTTGTGGTTTGCAAATATAAGGAAAATTTGCGAGACCATGCCGCTCCGTTTGTTGTTGAGCAGATGCATGCGCTTCAGTCTGCCGGCGTGGAATGTCAGCTGTTTCTTGTCAAAGGAAAAGGAGCGTTTGGTTACCTGAAGCAGCTTGGGCCAATGAAAAAAGCCATCTCGACTTTCCGCCCTGATGTGATTCATGCTCACTTCGGTTTGAGTGGCGTACTCGCCACACTCCAACATAAAGTGCCGGTAGTGACAACCTTCCATGGCTCAGATATCAACAATCGTCGGACGTTTCCTTTGTCTAGAATGGCAATGCGTCTCTCAGCATGGAGCATTTTTGTTTCCCGACAAACCTTAGAGAGCGCCAAACCCAAGGGACGCTTTTCGCTAATCCCTTGTGGGGTGGATTTCAACGAGCTTCAATTGACAGGGAAAACCGAGGCGAAACAAAGGATGAATCTGGACCAGAAGAAACGTTATGTGCTCTTTGCAGGCTCGTTTGACAATTCAGTAAAAGACCCATCGTTGGCCAAACAAGTTGTAGCATTGTTTAAAGAAGATGCCCTGGTCCTTCTCGAGTTGAAAGGCTATACCCGCGAGGAAGTGACACTACTCATGTGCGCTGCCGATGTGATGCTAATGACCTCTGTTAGTGAGGGCTCTCCTCAGGTGATCAAAGAAGCGATGGCTTGTGGATGCCCTATCGTTAGTGTGGATGTGGGTGATGTGCGTGAAAGGACCCATGGTGTTGAGGGTTGCTACATTGCCCAGTCAAGAGAACCTCAAGAAATAGTGAATTTACTGCAGATAGCCATGGACTTTGATGGGAAAACCAAAGGGAGAGATAAACTTTTGGAAGATGGATTGGAAAACGGATGTATAGCTGATAATTTAATAAAAATATATAATTGTATTAAATAATAGATGAGAGCGTACCTTGAAATAAAAAAACAACCAATTCCCAACTATGAGGCCAATGGCTTATGGAAGACGATGCGTCTTTCGGCTAAAGAACATGGTTATAGGTCTGCCTTGGTGTTTGGCATTGTGCGTTTGAAGGACCATATGCTTAACGTGTGGGCGCAGACTTTTCCATGGAACAAAGCACGTATCAAGATGCAACGTTGGAGAGGAGTGAGGATTGGGAAAAATGTTCACATCGGAACCTATGTCAATATGGATTTACCCTATCCGTATTTCATTTCCGTTGAGGATGGCGTGTCGTTGGCCGGCAGCATCACCATCCTTACACACAACAAGCCACTTGAATACCATCGGAATTGCAGCCCCTCCTATATTGCACCAGTCACCATTCATAAGAACGCTTGGGTAGCTGTCAATGTGACCATCCTTCCGGGAGTGGAGATTGGAGAAGGAGCCATTGTGGCTTCGAACAGCTTGGTGAACAAGGATGTTCCTCCCATGACTTTCTGTGGAGGTATCCCTGCTAAAATGATCAAGGATTTGTCGGACAAACTGAAAGAAAATTATTCGCCCGAGGAATTTGAGCGTATTTTGGCCGAACGCAAGGAAAAATATGGAATTGTGAAAATGCCATGAATGTACTCATCCAAATGAGCCATCCGGCTCATTTTCATCTTTATAAAAACGTTGCCCGTAACTTGATCGCCGACGGGCACCAGGTTTTCATCCTGATTAAAACCAAGGATATTCTCGAGGACCTGTTGAAAGCCTCGGGGTTGCCTTATTACAATATTTTGAAGGAAGCCCACCGCAATAGCAAGGTGGGCATCTTATGGGATATGCTGGTGCGGGACTGGAGGATGTTGCGCTTTGTCCGGAAACACCATATCGACTTGTTGACGGGTTCGACACCTGAAGTGGCTCAAGTGGGATGGCTGACACGTAAATACCGTGTTAATACAGGTGAGGACGACATGCGTGTTGTGCCCTTGTTCCAAACGATGGCAGGTCCTTTTGTCCAAACTATGCTGTCGCCAGTGACTTGCGACAACGGTAAGTTGGAGCCCAAGACGGTGCATTACGAGGGCTTCCACAAGCTAGCTTATCTTCACCCCAATCAATTTACCCGAGACAAGAGCGTAGTAGATCGGTATTTTCCGTCGTCTAGGCCTTATTTTATTCTGCGTTTTGCCCAATTGAAAGCTTATCACGACATTGAGGCGGATGCACGAGGAATCAATACGGCAGTGGCACAACGGCTGATTGACATGCTGTTGCCGCATGGAGATGTGTATATCACCGCTGAAAGGGACTTGGAACCCCAGTTCGAGAAATACCGTTTGAAGATCAATCCACTTGACATTCATCATGTGCTGGCATTCGCCAAATTATACATCGGCGATAGCCAAAGCATGGCGGTAGAGGCAGCCATGTTGGGAACACCCAGCCTGCGTTTCAACGATTTTGCAGGTAAAATAGGGGTGTTGGATGAATTGGAAGGCAAATATGGACTGACTTTCGGTATTCCGTCGTCGGATCCTCAAGGATTGTACGACAAGGTGGAAGAATTGCTAGCCATGCCTGGGCTTACAGAGGCTTTTCACCAACGTCGCCAGAAAATGCTCTCTGAGAAAATCGATGTCACCGCTTTCTTCACATGGTTCATCGAGAATTATCCCGAAAGTCAAAGAATAATGCAGGAAAATCCTGATTATCAACGTCACTTTAAATAGATGGATTTTACCTTATCTAAATATAAAGAACTCCTTACAGCTTTGCAAAGGTGCGGAGACGTGATGCTTCGTCACGATGTTGACAAGAAGCCTAAGAATAGCCTGGCAACCGCCACATTGGAGTATGAAATGGGCTGGAAAGCCACTTATTATTTCCGAACTGTACCTGAGAGTTGGAACGAGTCCGTTATCCTGCAAATCGCCGCTCTCGGCCACAATATCGGCTACCACTATGAGTCGCTTACTACCTGTCACGGCAATTTGGAAGCGGCCTATGAGGATTTCTGCCGCAATTTGGAACGGCTTAGGTCATTAGTGCCGGTAAACACGATTTGCATGCATGGCAGCCCCACCTCTAAATGGGATAGCCGGGAGCTGTGGAAGCATTTTGACTACCATAAGCTTGACATTGAAACGGAATCCTATTTGGATACGGATTTTTCAAAGGTGTTCTATTTAACGGATACAGGACGTCGGTGGGACGGCTTCAACGTCAGCGTACGTGACAAGATTCCGGTTTATCAAGACGAATGGATTGCCAAAGGCTATGTCTATCACTCAACGGACGATATTATTCGGGCCATTCAGGAAGGCACTTTCCCGCAAATGGTTCTGGTCAACACCCATCCGCAACGTTGGACTGATAGGAGGGGGGCGTGGCTGAAAGAATTGCTGTTCCAATATCTAAAGAACCTCGTTAAATGGGCGGTTATCAGAAAAAATATGTAACTTTGCAAAATGAACTAAATTGAATCATTTGGACATTATGAAACATACGAAGTTTTTTTGTGTTATTGCGCTTTTGGCGATGATAGCATCCTCGTGCGTCACATCTAAGGAAGTGAGTTATCTTACTGATCTTGACCCTGACCACAACCTTCCTTTGAACAACAAGTTTGAGGCAGTGATCTGTCCTAACGACCAGCTTACCATCAGTGTGATTGGGATGGGTGTCGAAAAGGAACTTGCGGAACCTTTCAATCCATTCGGTTCGACTCAAGCATCCGGGTCTCAGGGCGTCGGCTACCTTGTGGATGTGAACGGGAACATTCAGTTCCCCATATTCGGTCAACTGAAAGTGGAAGGCATGACCCGTATTCAGCTTCAAGAGACAATACGTAAACGCCTGGTAGCTGAAGGTCACATGCACGATCCCATGGTTGACGTGAGATTCAGCAATTTCAGGGTTTTCATTCTCGGCACTGGTGATGGAGGCAAGGTCATTACCGTCGAAAACGAGAGGTGTTCTTTCCTCGAAGCCTTGGCCATGGCTGGTGGACTGGACAAGTTCACTAAAAGGGACCGCATTGCCGTCATGAGGGAGGTAGATGGTGAAATGGTGACGCGTTTTCTTGATCCGCGCTCAAAAGAGGTGTTTAACGATCCATTTTTCATGTTACAGCAGAATGACATCATCATCACACAAACCATGGGTAAGTCTTTTGCCTTTGAAGCGTTCAACACTTCCATGTCTCTTGTGAGCCTTGCGTCTTCTCTGGTGTCGATGGCTTTGATGATAAACCTTGTAACGAAAAAAAACTAATTTCATACATCCAAGGGTTATGGAAAGTAACAAAAACAACAATGCTGAAGAATCCTCGTTCCTTGAGGATAGCCAAGGCGGGATCCAATTCAAGGATATCCTTTTTCTTGTCCTTCACAATCTGCATTGGTTCATCCTATGCGCTCTGATTGGGGCGGGCATAGCATATTATAAAGTGAAGGGAGAAGAGCGGGTGTATTCCAGTTCTGCGACCATCATGCTTAAAACAGGTTCCAGTGGTGGGTCGGAATCACTCCGAACCTCAGCCTTGATGAATGAGTTTTCCGGCCGAGGTTTGGCTATCAGTTCCATCTTTAACGAAATGATGATCATCCAGTCGCAAAGGCTGATGGAGATTGTGGTTCGCGAGTTGGGGCTGAACACTATGTATTCGTATACCACCCGCCTTGCCAAGCGCAACAAGGCCTTGTACAAGGATTCACCCATCGAAGTGGTCTTTCCGGGAGCCAATGAGCAGCTGTCAGCCTCGTTCGTGGTAACGCCGCAGGACTCCGCTATGGTGCTAATTTCCCATTTTCAAGGAAACGAACAGTCTCCGCAAATGACCGTCCGTGTTGGCGATACAGTGAACACTCCGGTGGGGAAGGTGGCTGTCCTTTATACTTGGTATTACAATGAGACCTTCAACGGGACCTCCATTAATGTACAACACCTCCCGGTGGCTGCGGTAGCCAACATATATCGCTACTCGATCAGCGTGATTCCTGATGATGAGAAGAAAAACAGCATTCTTCGGCTCTCCATTACCGATTCTTCGCCAACCCGTGCCGCCGATATTTTAAACACCTTGATAGAAGTCTATAATCAGGACTCCATGGAGGATCAGAAACGAATACTGAAATACTCCATACAATATATTGATGAACGTATCGCTTACCTGGAGCGCGACATTGACCAAATCTCACAACAAGTAGTTAGTTTCCAACAACGTCATAATATCATCGATGTTCAATCCTACGGACAATCCTATGTGGCTTCAAGCATCGAGTACTCCCAAGAGTTGAAGGACTTGGAGATTCAACGTGACTTAACTCAATATTTAATTGAATTTGTTGAGAAAAATGAGAATCACGACATCATCCCAAGTAATATGGGTCTTCAAGGTAGGGCTGCAGACTTGATTGATAAATACAATGAGTTGGTGCTCCAAATCAACAAATACAAACAGGCGGGCACCATGAGCAACCCTAATGCCCAAGCAAAAATGACAGAACTTGTCAACTTGGAAATAAGCGTGAAGGAATCGCTGAGATCGTATCTTAATGAGTTGAAGACACGAATTAACGCAGCTACTCAAGGAAGGCAGCAAGTCAATCGTCAGGTTCAGGCTGTTCCTGTCGAACAATTGAGAGTGAATGACATCGAAAGCAAGAAACAAATCAAGGAAGGCTTGATGCTAACCATGCTCACCAAGCGCGAAGAGCTGCTTCTCTCGGAACCGAAGATCGAATCGTCAGCCAAAATCATCGACCAAGCATGGGCCAACTATTCAGCCATCTCGCCGAAACCCAAGAAAGCTGTCATGAGGGGATTGCTTATCGGACTCCTTGTTCCCGTAGTCGTCATTGTGCTGCGCCGTCTGCTTGATACTACCGTGCATTTCCGCAACGACGTGGAAAAGCTTACCAAGACTCCGTTCCTGGGTGAGGTGCCCTTTAAGGAAGATGCCAGGGATCACGCCATCGTGGTCAAGGAAAACGGTCGAGACTCGGTCTCAGAGGCGTTCCGATTGGTGAGGTCGAACTTGGAATACATGAAAAATCAGGAACGCAAAGACGGACAGGTGGTCATGTTCACCTCGTTCATCGTGGCTTCGGGAAAGACCTTCGTCTCCACCAACCTTGCCACCAGCTTCGCCCTGGCCAATAAAAAAATGGTACTTGTCGACCTCGACATCCGCAAGGCTACCTTCAACAAAGTGTTCGGCGTAAAAAGCAATGCGGGCGTATCGAACTACCTCTCAGGAACCATCGAAAATATTAGTGATTTGATTAACCCCGACCTGATCGCTAAAAACCTCGATGTGATCTTCTCCGGTCCCGTCCCGCCCAATCCTGCCGAACTTCTGATGAGCGAACGACTCGACCAATTGGTGGAATACCTTCGCCAAAAATACGACTATGTGTTCCTCGACAACGTACCGTTGGGCATCGTGGCCGACCCCGAAATCGTGAAACGTGTTGCCGATACCACCGTGTTCGTGGTGCGCGCCAACAAGACCGACAAGCGCATGGTCTCCGAACTCGACAAAATATACAAATCTGACCGCTACCCCAACCTGTCAGTGGTGCTCAACTCCGTGAAGTACAAGAAACGTAAAGGTTATGGCTATGGTTA
>JAEEGL010229586.1_pt1 | contig 28448 bp, 18 predicted proteins | sample 9134231 | NCBI WGS metagenome assembly JAEEGL01 (sample SAMN16246548, study PRJNA631951) | gut metagenome | biome: gut microbiome; feature: rumen; material: fiber-attached | host: Bos | place: Iran: Karaj | collected 2018-10
ATCACGATATTTACTGTATGTATAACTCATTGTGGTTGAATTGCTGCATGTTGGGTTATACGTATTGGAATTGGCCGGCATTGTACCGTCTGTACATCTGTTTTCACCGGTATCATAGAATACGTCACCACGATTATTATTCTGGTGCAATCCATTGGCCTTTACAGTTAAATTACACATTGAATTGGCACAATTTTTTGTCCATCCGGCATACATATGAACTTCTGTAATTGGGGTGCAAGACCATAGTGACCAACGTGTATATGAATTTCCCCACGCACCATCATCTTCTACATTAAAATAACTAAAATCTGTTTGATTTGGCAAGAATCCTATACGCGCCGTGCCGTACGTACTTGTTGCATTTGATACCAGATTATCCGCCGCGTTACGAACGCCAACCAAGTACTGAATCCATTCTTGTTTTTCCCATCCTGTTGCCGATGATTTTGGTTCGGTTGCCCCTTCGGTTTTCTTGTAATTCAAAATATACAAACCACGTGGTGTCCATCCAGTATGTGACGGAATATTTATCCTTGTAACCGTTGACCCGTTCTGTGTCCAACGCCCTGGGGCCATTCCACCATCCCAGTGATAGTGATATTTAACCACAGACGCGTTTTTCGGAATACCTGTCCAATCTATTGGACGTGGTTGCAAATTCAAACTGGTACCTAATCCAGTTTCATAATGATATGGGGTTGTTACAATATCTTCGTAATCGCGTGGTGCCCAATGTATATATACATCAAAGTCACGATAATACTGGCATCCCTTGCCACCATCACCGCTGCCGCCGCTTTCGCCACCACGACCACCGACATCGTCACCACCGATTTCATATCCTGTTTCTGGTTCGCCGTTTTCCAAATCTACGTATGTTGCATCACCGTTTTCGGCAACACACGCACCATTGCCATTTGCCTTTAGGCCGACATTGCATGAATAGTCCCCGCGCGTACCTAATTCACTGACTGTTTTACCCTCGCTTGTGGCTAGATTCCGAACCTGTGTCGGTGTTGCGACCAACGCCCCACTTTCATTTACAACTTTTAACCCCCCAATAGAATATCCGCCGAAACTTTTATCTGCGCCTGATGCGCGACTGCTCTGATCCAATACAGGAATAGATGTCATTTTATCACTCGCAGTTCCGCAACCCGACGATGGAATCTGGGCATACCACCCATCGCATTGGCCAGTTGTTTCATAATACAGGGTCGTTGCCGCATCTGCGGACGCAATCCCAGTAATAATACAAACCGCGTATAAAGATATTTTTTTCATATTTATTCCCTATCATTAATCAAAAACGATACTATCCCAAATTAAATTAGTTGTATCATTCTCGCTGTCGCCACCGGTTCCACCGCCTTGTTCGCTATTACCACTTGATGTGCATGTTGCGGTACAACTGGTGTTTGCCGTTATGCTGAACGTATTACTGGACGATACAGTTGTTGTTCCACAATTCCAACTTATCGGATACGCAACAGACCCTTTGCAATAACTATTCAACGAAACCGTGGTACCGCTGTTAAGTGTCACAGGACTGGATGCTGCGCCAGAAACCGTGCTACAATTTGAACCACATGTGTATCTTAATGTGTATGTTGTGGGTGAACTTGTACCGCAATTAAAATGCGCCGTACACTGTGTATTATTGCTGTTTGGTGTATATGATGTATTGTATGCGTAAAAACTTCCGCCACAATCCCAACCTGTAAATGTACAATTAGCAGGTGTGATGCATCCAGTTCTAGGTAACGTTATACTGCCATTGGTAGTTGTCCGCGAATTTATGAACCCTGAACTTGGTGAAGCGGTACCGCAACTAAAGTTTACGGTATATTCTGTGCCATTGCCGCCGCCACTGCCAGTACCCCCAGAACCACCGGAACCGCCAGAATCGCTGATACCGGAACCACTGCCAACAGAATCGCATTCTGATGTGGTCGTATTAAACAGCAATCCCATTGCCCAGCAATATATTTGATTTGGAGACGGTGTATCAATTGAATAACCATTTACCGACATACATGTTATAATCTGTGAACGGCACGCGTTAACCGCAATATTTGCCTGAACCGATAAATTGCTATTGCTGGCCCATTCGGTTGGTTCTTCGGTCGGATATCCATTTTGAACCAAACACGATGAAATATCGGTGACACAACCTTCGGCATAATCTGCCAAGATTGTATCCTGACGCGCCTTAATCTGAACCAACACACGCGACAGATATTGTTTGATAACATCGTTTTTCGGATTATAGGTAAGGTTTGTTCCCTTGCCAGTAAATGTGTGATCTTGACATTTATTCAACACAGACGAACACATACCATAACTCTTGTCATCCTTGATATATCCGATTTTGTTTTGCAGATATTCTGACATATTGGTACTGGACGTTTTCGCGGCGCTATCCGTAACCGTTTTTTCAATATAGTCGGCCAAGGAATCCGCACTGCCCGCGCCCCACGCGTTGTTCTGATGTGTCATATTGTTGTTAGTATAATCTTGACATGTGGCACTTGTACCCCCATCAGGATTATAGTCCCATGTACGATACAAATTCACCTTGCATACATTGCTGGTCATAACCTGACCCAAAACACCGTTGCTGTTCGGGTCAAGCGCGTGTCCCGGTTGTGAACCAACGACAACTTCGCCATCTACAATGTAACGACCGGTCGGGTCAAGACAGTTTTCATAATCAGACCCACAAACAAATTCATCCTGCATACATGAATCCAACGCGTTTATGCAACCACGCATATCGTATTCATTTTTGGATTGTGCCACCAACAAACGCGCCTTTTGCAGAACGCTTTGTGCATTACGCACGGTTGCCGCCATTTGATCGTTTGATTCATTTAATGATTTTTCATATGCGATACATTCTTTATCTATTTCCAAATCGTATGCATTTGTAATAATGGACGCATCAACACCCTGGGCGGTGCATGCACGCAATACACTTGCCTTGCAACGATTGGTCGCCGTTTTGAACAAATCTTCACCGCGTTGATTGCTAACATTATTGTTATTCCCGGTAAGTCCACCAAGGAAAGACGACAAATCAAACCCAGTGCTATCTATGGTAAAGTCCAATAAACCACTGATATCAAAATTAAGTCCGTTGGACGAAGAAGATGCGGTACCACTCTTGACATCAATAATCATATTTTTGATTTTATCAAGGCTGGTTTTAATTTGACTGCTATCCGTCTTGGACTGCATGGTAAGTTCCGCTTCGGTTTGGCTAAATAATGTTTCAACCTCACGCGAACTAAGCCCTATGTATTGAATCTTTTGTGCAACTTCTTGCAATTCTGCGGTGGCCTGCTTTAATGCATTTTCAGATTTTGAATAATTTTTCAGATTTGCGCTGCAACTGCAACGACCCTGATTTTCATCTAAAACATTACAATAATTATCCATACATGCCGCATATTGCGCCTTGCAGTAATCGGTCATTTCGGCCAATTCATCCATTTCCGATGGTGTCGCCGCAGATGATGTTGTTTCCGTAGATAACCCAGTCCCCGATGCCACACGAATTACTGGTGAACGGCTGTTACTGGCCGTTGCACGAATTCCAATACGCGAATTTGGATTATATAACACCTGCTGTGAATCTATTCTCGCGGCACGTACCGCCGTTGCACCCGTTGCCGTTCGTGCAACATGCGATGTATTTGATTTCGCGGCCGTCCGCGCAATTCCCGCACCACCTGATTTGGCCACCGTTCCTGTACGTGCAGTTGCCGCATTTCGCGTCGCACCACCCGTTGTACGCGTTGCCGCCGCGCGCGTTGCCGCCGACGATGTTGTTGCACGTGTTGAAACAGAACGCGATGCCGTTCCACGTGGTGATGCATTTGTGGTTGTACGCGACGCAACAACACGCGATGAATTTGCCGCCGCAGATGAACGCCCTGATGTCGCATTTGTCGTAGAAGAAGGCACAATCCGTGACGCAGTTGAACGATTTGCTGCATTGTTGCGCGACACGGTTTGTTTACGCGTAATTTTTACGGGTGCTTTGGTTTGCGTGATGATTTCTTCAATATCATCTTCGTCTTCAATAAAATCAGCATCCGCATAATCGGTATCTGCATACTCAATATCGTATTCATCGTAAAATACCGGTGCCACCTCGCCAAATGCAGGCAATACCAATAGTCCACCAAGGAACATAGCAAATCGTTTCATTGTAAAATCTTTCCTTCCATTATCTTTATTTTATCATACACGCCTTATTAACGCAATAGAAAAAAAGTAAGTTTGTACCCAATTAAGTCATACAATTTGGTCTTTTAACTTGAAAACGTGTTCGCCATTTTATAGAATTGAGTCAAAGTGTAACAACAAAAATGTTTCTAGAAAAAATTTCTTGGCTATTTTTTGGTTTGTTTGGTTGTGCGACTATTCCGATTAGTATGCACGACAAGCGTCTGTTGGAATACAAACCAAAAATATCAGACCAAGATTTTGAATACGACCCAATTAAAACACAAATTGCAAAAAAATATCACAAAGAACTTACCACTGGTCGTGCGTGCAGTGGTGCAACCCTTATTGACGATGGGTTGTCCGCGTTTGTTATTCGCGCAGCGTTTGCACGCATGGCGACCAAAACCATTGATTTACAAACGTATATCTACAGCAATGATTTTTCATCACACATTTTGTTGGATGAATTAAAAAACGCTGCGGATCGCGGGGTTAAGGTTCGGGTTCTGATTGACGATTACGGAACAAATTCTGATATCGCAGATGTTATTTTGCTAAATCAACATCCGAATATAGAAGTAAAAATTTTCAATGCGGTTAAACAGCGTTCACGGTTCTTGTATTATCCACAAATGTTAATGGATTTTAACCGTCTTAATTCGCGTATGCATAATAAACTTTTTATTGTTGATAATGTTGCACTGATTACCGGTGGGCGCAACGTGGGCAGTAATTATTTTATGCCAGAAACCGCGGTGAATTTTTCAGATACAGATGTTTTATTTATGGGTGCAATCGCATCTGATGCAACAAAAAGTTTTAATGCATATTGGAATCATCATCTGGCGGTACCGGCATCTGTGATTCCCAAGGCCTGTTCGCGCCACGCATTAAAGAAATTGGAAAAGCAATTTAAAAGATTGGCGCGTACAAATGTTATAAACAAACGAAAATATGACACGATTATATCCATGACTATCCGTGAATTTAATCGCAAGAACTTTGATTTTTCATGGGGCAGTGGAAAATTTATTGCCGACCCACCTGGGAAAGTTGAAATGCCACGGGAACGCAAAGAAAAATACGTCAGTGAAATAATATTGGCTCTTAATCGCCTATGGAAAAAGACACAAAAAAGCGCGTATGTTTCCGCCGCATATTTTGTCCCTGGCAAAGATGGGTTAAAGAAAATGTGCGACGAAGAAAAATCGGGCGTTCATTTGACTATTGTCACAAATTCACTGGCATCAACAAATGCGCCAACGGTTTACGGCAAATGGGAAGAATATCGCACAAAACTGATTCAATCAGGTGTTGATGTATATGAATTTATGTTGTCTGCGGAAAATAGACGTGGTAAAAAACATGACCGCACACGCAAAAAGACACGGTTTTCAGTTATGCACAGCAAAACCATTGTGTTTGATGATAAAATTTCATGGATAGGCAGTTTTAATCTTGATCCACGCAGCGCATATTACAATACCGAAAACGTCGTGATATTTGAAAGTGCCGAATTTGCAAAGAAATTACGCGATATGATTATTGATGACACCAAGATATCGTGGCATGTTGCGGTTAAAAACGGTATAACCACTTGGAACGGTTTACGACCGGGTGATACAAAACTGCGTATATACCATCACGGACCCGATACGACAATTTTCAGACGCCTATTTAAAGTTTTCACAAAAATTATTCCTGAAAAATTTGTCTAATTGCAATATGTTGACGATAATTTAAAATTTTTTTTAATTTTTTTATTTTTTTCTCTTGACCAACGAATCGTTTTTATTCTATCATCCGTGTATAGACAAGGGACACAAACGTAAAAAGCCCAGAAATCTAAGAAAATATTGGTTTTCTGGGAAAAACAAGGAACAAAAATAAAGATTTAATGCGATTTTTGTAAATACATCGTGTAAATACAAAAAATGCTTTAAATTTTGCCAACAACACCCGAAAAGGAGGGGACACACATGCCAAAAAACATCAAAGAAATCATGATTGCGTTACACAAAGTGTTAAGCACAACCGTATGGGTTAACGCAGACAGACAAATCGTATCACTTAGCGATGAATTGCAAATTGGTCATAACAATGCACCACGTTCTATTGAAGATTTGCCACGCACATCTTTGATTGGTGCATATGTTTCATTGCAAATTCGCACAGACAATTTTGACGTTGCCGCAGAATCACTTGAAACAAAAGAATTAGCAATGCGTGTCAAAGAGATGGTTTTTGCCGAAGCAAAACGCATATTGGATGCAGAAACCGAAAATTCAAATGGCACTGTTGCAATGGCAGCATAAAGTTTATTACACACAACAACCAGTTTCCGGGTTCCGGAAGGAAGGAGAGCATATCGGCGGGTAACCGCCGATATGTATTTTAAATAAGGTGAACTACACATACATTTTCAATGGTTCGTGTTCCACTCGGCCACAACTGTTCTTCTATTGTTGCTTTAAACTCAACCTCTGGCGCAGGAAGATTGGCACTCTCAAATGCTGTCTTTAGCTCTTCGCACTTTCTTTGGGTTGTACCCACGCAATAATACTCAAATATAAGAGGCATAGGATTCTTTTCAACACTACTACATTTTTGTCCCAAAATAGATTCTGCAAGCGCCGTATTGGCATACCCATCACGATTTACGGTATTATTTGTTTGTTGCGGTGTTGTACCCTGGGCGCATTTTGATTTATCTATTTCGCATTTCCAATACCAACCATAAACTTCTTTTGTAACGGTCCACCTGCCACCAAGCTGTTTACATTGATATCCGTGTCCCGCACCATTTTTTACAACCGCATCCAACATCTCGGGACTATGACGATAATTTAGCAAAGCTATACTCTGTCCAATAGAAGAACTACCATTTAAATCTTTACAAAACTTCTCTTTGGTAATTCCATAATCTTCTGTGGGATTGTTTAGTATTGTATATTCATTACCGCCTGACATCGCAGAAGTTTGCTGGTGTGTTTGCTGTGATGCACCAGCGGTTCCCTGCCCCAACGAAGATGCGCGTAAACCACCATCAGAACTTTTTATCGGTTTTGGCCCAATTGGTACAGCACTTATTAAACTCTGAACACATTTTCCTTGTTGTTTATTATATGTGGTGGCGGGATCTGAACATGCACACTGCCTTTTATTTTCTGTTTGGTTCATGCCATCGGGACATATACAATCGCCGTCGGCATTACGTCCGATTCCACCACTATTCCGACATTCTTCGTCCAATGCCTTGGCCAAATCATCCATATTGCGATAATATGTTGGTCTGTCCGTGGTGGTATTTCCGTTTCCCGCGGCATTATTATTTCGTTGCGTGGTAATATATTCTGCCACCCCAAGATCTTCTACGTGTTTTAATGTTGATTTATCTACACTTGATAAATAATTTTTTAATCTGTTTAGTGTTTCACATGCGTCCTTTTCGTGTTCTTGGACACCATTTGCACTGTTATATGATCTGGTTGCTTGCATCTCATTGGCATCAACCATAAATTTACTATAATCCCAATTCTTTGAAAATTGTGATGCCTTGTCCGCTGGTATCATATAACCATCTTTTGTATACAGCACCACCTTGCCATCGTCAAACCCAAATGCCAATGTATGTTCTATTTCTTCTATACATCTAATAATTGCGGCATCATTATTTGTTTGCGCCGGTGCCGTTGTTGTGTTTTGACTGTTCGCGCCAACTATTTGTTTGTTTTCATCTGCTATCTTATCTTTGCATTCACCATTTACCCACATTCTGCCCAATTGTTCGCATTCATATTGCGCCCGATCACGACACACACCATTTACATATACATGCGTGCCATCTGCTTCACATGCCATACGTCTTTGTTCGGCATTACGTCTCGCAATTTCTGAATTTATCTCTACAACCTTTGCCTGTTGTTTTTCCAGTTCTAAATTCTTTTCTTCAATTTGCGTGGACAGTTTATTGCTCTTGCTGGCCTGTGCGATATTTAAACCAACACCAACCGCCGTTAAACCAATCGTAGAAATACCCGCAATCATAAAACCTTTGCGTTTACCATCGCATTCTTCAAGTTTTGATACCTTTTCTTGCTTTTCACGTACCAACCGTTGAATCTGTGATGTCATGTTGACGGCATTCGCATCGTGTGCAACACATAAAACCGATAAACATATTACCGAAGTATATCCGATGAATTTCATAACATCCCCCCTGTGATAGAAAAATCACCTTGAGCATATTATATCATATTTTGCAAATAATAAGAAACTAATTATTCCGATTTCAATTCAGAACGAATATGTGCCATTGTCGCAACACGTCCACGAATAACATCATTCAGATTTGCACCCGTCATATCTGCCGCATACTGAATTGCGTTTGCAAATGCCAACGCATCAGAATTTCCATGTGTTTTTACCGCGAACCCATTAAGTCCCAAAAATGTTGCACCAGCATAAGAACGCGGATCAATTTTATGCTTTAACCGTTTGAAAACATGCACCAAGAAAAATGCACCTATAACCGCCAATATAGATTTCTTCATATTTTCGGTAATAACGCGCTTAATCAATTTTGCCGTTCCTTCTACTGTTTTTAAAACGATATTCCCAGTAAAGCCATCAGTTACAACAACCTGAACACGACCGGCACTAATATCTGTTGGTTCAACAAACCCAAGATATTCATACGGCAATTCATCGCGATGTGCCAACAGAACATTATTCACACGTTGCAATGTTTCATTACCCTTGGTTTCTTCTTCGCCGATATTCAACACACCAAGTTTTGGGCGAACCATTTTTCCGATAATTTCGGCATACACACCACCAAGAATTGTAAAATCAAACAAATTTTCCGCATCACATTGAACGTTGGCCCCCAAATCTAAAACAACGACACGTGAATCCCCCGCCCCTGATGGCAACATTGTTGTTATCGCCGGGCGTGAAATTCCGTCAATGGTTTTTAATGCCAATTTAGACAGCGACATTAAAACACCAGTATTTCCCGAACTGACCACCGCCGCCGAATTACCTTCGCGAACATCTTTGATGGCCATATACATAGATGTATCTTGGGCGTGACGAATAACATCACGAACTTTATCTGTTCCGCGAATGACACCTGGGGCATTTATAACGACAGAATTACGCGCAACACGTGGATACCGCGCCATCAATTTACGCAGAACTTTTTCATCACCAAAAATACGGAAAGTTATAGATGATTCACCATGCTGATATAAAAATTGGTTCATTCCACCAAGAACCGCGGCGGGACCCTTGTCGCCACCCATCGCATCAATTGCAATAATTTTTCTATCGTTTTCCATCATGTATAAAAAATGCAGACAGGCACGAATGCGTGCCCAATCTGCAATTATTTCATTTATGTTTTATTTTGCACCGCATGCAGGACATACGTGATGTGGGCGTTTCTTTTCGCCACATGTTTTGCATACACCACATGGCATTACAGACAATGCATCATGGCTGCGGCGTTGTGCGCCGCGTGCTTTACTTGTTTTACTTCTTGGCGTTGCCATTTTCTATCCTTTTTTATTTTTCTTCCGTTTATTTTATTACAATATCTGGTTTTTGCAAGAAAAACTTTATCCGTTGATGGTTAAATGGGGGCGGTGCGATGCACGCACCACCCACATATATCCTTATAAATCCAACAACTGTTGATGTTCGCCACCTTCGCGTGCGATGCGTTCGGCCTTTTCTTCGGCCTTGGCAATTTCACGAACACGACGGACATACGCACCTGTTCCAATTGGTATCAAACGACCAACAATCAAGTTTTCATTTATACCGACCAATTTATCGGTTGAACCATTGATTGCCGCATCAACCAATACTTTGGTTGTCTGTTGGAACGACGCGTTGGATATAAACGAACGCGTGGTAAGTGATGCACGGGTAAGGCCGACCAAAACCTGAGATGCGACCGCTGGACGACCACCATCATGTTTAACACGTTCATTTTCTTCTTCAAAATCAACACGGTCAACAACATGTCCTGTCAAGAACACCGTATCACCTGGATCAGTGATTTCAACACGACGCGTCATTTCACGTATCAGAATTTCAATATGCTTGTCGTTAATGGACACACCCTGCAAACGATAAACCTGTTGAATCTGTTCAACCATAAATGTTGCCAAGGCTTTCTGACCCAAGATACGCAAAATATCTTGTGGAACCGGATCACCGTCAACCAACTTATCCGCCTTTTTCACGACATCGCCACTGCGCACCAACAGGTTTGTTCCCTTTGGCACCGCATATTCAAATGGCTTTGTTCCATCATCTGGTTCAATACGGATAATAATTTTGGATTTGGCGTCTTCCAATTCAACCGTTCCATCAATTTCCGCCAGCAATGCTGGGTTCGCAGGACGACGGACTTCCAACAATTCTTCAACACGTGGCAGACCGCCGGTAATATCGCCTGTACGCTTTGCCTGAACCGGAATACGTGCCAAGACATCACCTGCAGCAACCTTGGCGCCATTTTCAACCATCAACACAGAATGTATTGGTAACAGATATTCGGCAACCTTTTTGCCACCCAATGACAAAACATCGCCTTTTTCATTAACCAATCTGATTGCTGGTTGCAACGCCTTCTTGGTGTTTGTTTTCCAGTTTATAACCTTGCGTGAGACGATACCTGTCATAGAATCAACTTCTTCTTGGTATGACACATTTTCGGTCAAATCGTTGAAACTGACGATACCATCTTTTTCTGCGATAATCGTGTTGGAATAAGGATCCCATTCTGCAACCTTGGCGCCCTTTTCAACCTTGTCACCATCGTTGACAATCAACATAGATGCATACGGTAATGAGCAACTGAACAATTCATCACCCTTTGGTGAAACGATTGCAACCTTGCCATTACGTGACAAGACGACAACACGTCCCACAGAATTTGTAATTGTGTTCACACCAGACAATTTAATTGTTCCAGCCACTGGGACTTCAATATAGTGACTTTCGGCACCACCAGACGCAATACCACCGATGTGGAAGGTACGCAACGTCAACTGGGTTCCTGGTTCACCAATGGATTGTCCGGCGACAACACCGACGGCTTCGCCGACATGTACCAATGATTGACGCGACAAATCCATACCATAGCATTTCGCGCACAAACCATCACTGCAGCAGGTCAACACACTGCGAACATCTACACTTGGCAGACCTGATTCATTTATGGCACGTGCCGCAACCTTGGTAATCAATTCACCGGCTGGTACGATAACTTCTTTGGAAATCGGATGAACAATATCTTTTGCCGCGGTACGACCCAACACAACGTCACCAAGTGGCACAGAAAGTGTGCTGCCCTGATAAACTGGTTTTGCGGTAATGTATTCTTTGGTACCGCAATCGTGTTCGGTAATAACCGTATTCAATGCCAAATCAACCAAACGACGTGTCAAATAACCTGCCTGCGCGGTTTTCAACGCGGTATCCGACAAACCTTTACGCGCACCGTGGGTTGATGTAAAGTATTCCGCCATTGTCAAACCTTCTTTAAAGTTTGAAATAATCGGAACTTCAATAATTGAACCGTCTGGCTTCTGCATCATACCACGCATACCCGCCAACTGTTGAATCTGATTCTTGGAACCACGGGCCTTGGAATCCGCCATCATATAAATAGAATTCCAATTGTCGCCTTCGGAACGACCCAATGCGGCATATGCCATTTTTCCAAGGTTATCTGTTGTTCTTTGCCACATATCAATCAGTTTGTTATAACGTTCGCCTGATGACAACAAACCGTTTTGATATTGTTCTTCAATGTCTGCCGCGGCCTTTTCTGCATCGGCAATCATCTTCTCTTTTTCTTCTGGAATTACAACGTCATCAAACCCAATGGAAATACCACTGCGTGCCGCCTGTTCAAATCCAGTATTCTTTAATGCGTCAGCCAACAAAATCATCGCCTTGTCGCCACAACGTTCGTATGTGATGGACAGCAAAGATTCCAAATCGCCACGACCCATTACTTTGTTTACCAAATCAAACGGCATATTGTCAGATTTCGGTAACAATTCACCGATAATCATACGACCCGCAGTTGTTTTGTAGTTTTTACCATTGATACGCGCAACAATTGGTGTGTGCAGTGTAATTGTTTTGTTTTCCAATGCCAATTTCACTTCGTCCATATTAATAAAGCGCGGTGATTTTTCGGTATGTTCACCATTTATCAATGAAATGTAGTAAATACCCAAAACCATGTCTTGTGATGGCACGGTCATAGGTTCACCATTTGCCGGCGACAAAATGTTATTTGTTGATAACATAAGTGTACGCGCTTCCAATTGTGCTTCTAATGAAATTGGAACGTGTACAGCCATCTGGTCACCGTCAAAGTCCGCATTGAATCCCTTGCAGACCAATGGGTGCAGACGAATTGCCTTACCTTCAATCAAGACCGGTTCAAACGCCAACAATGACAATCTGTGCAATGACGGCGCACGGTTCAACAAGACAGGATGTTCGTGGATAACCTTTTCCAAGATTTCCCAAACAATATCTTCACCGTTTTCAACCATTTTACGTGCGGTCTTTAATGTGTTTGCATAATCACCCGCCATCAAACGCGCAAATACAAATGGCTTAAACAATTCCAACGCCATCGCTTTTGGTAAACCGACCTGATGCATCTTTAATGATGGTCCAGACACAATAACACTACGGCCAGAATAATCAACACGTTTACCAAGTAAGTTCATACGGAAACGACCAGATTTACCACGCAGTGATCCAGACAATGATTTAAGTGGTCTGCGGTTTTGTGAAACCATCGGACGCGCCTTGTGTTCATTGTCAAACAATGAATCAACCGCTTCTTGCAACATGCGTTTTTCATTACGAATAATGATTTCAGGTGCATGCATTTCCATAAAGCGTTTCAAACGATTATTACGGATAATAACACGACGATACAAATCGTTCAAATCAGATGCCGCAACATGTCCCGCATCCAATGTAACCAATGGACGCATATCCGGTGGAATAACTGGAATAATATCTGGCAACATCCATGCAGGTTCTGTTTTAGAATCCAAGAACGCTTCAACCAATTTTAATTGTTTGATAATTGCTTTGCGTTTTGCTTCGGATTTAATTTCGGTCAATTCTGCACGCAGACGTGTTCTTTCGTCACCCATATCCAAATTCGCGATAATTTCACGAACACCTTCGGCACCGATACCAACACGGAAACTATCTGGTCCAAATTCTTCAACCGCCGCACGATATTCTTCTTCGCTGATAACATCGTATGGTTTCAAACTGGTAAGACCTGGTTCAATAACGATATAGGCATCATAGGAAATAACCTGTTCCAATTTCTTTTGTGATAAATTGTTCAACAAGGTTGCAATTTTACCTTCGCGCAGGAACCAAGTATGTGCAACTGGCATCGCCAATTTGATATGCCCCATACGTTCACGACGCACAGATGATGCGCCAACTTCTACACCGCAACGTTCACAAACAGTGCCGCGGAATTTGATTCTTTTATATTTTCCGCATGCGCATTCGTAATCTTTGACCGGTCCGAAAATCTTTTGACAGAACAAACCATCTGCTTCGGGTTTAAGCGAATGATAGTTTATTGTTTCTGGTTTTGTGACCTCGCCTTTGGACCAGGAAAGAATTTCTTCTGGGGACGCAATTGTTACACGCAATGCATCAAATTGTTCCCTGGTTTCAATTTGTCCAAATATCTTTTGCAACATATTTGTCATATTTTCTAACTCCTTAGTTAGTTTTTATTAGTGGTTAGTGATAGTGATTAGTGTTGGCAGTGATTAGTAAATTTTACTAACCACTAACCACTTACACTATCCACTAATCAATCTTCTTTGGTGTCATCGCCAACCCAAGTCCGCGCAATTCGCGTACGAACACGTTAAACGCTTCTGGGGTTCCTGTCTGGATGTCATCGCTGCCCGAAATGATGGATTCGTACATCTTGTTACGTCCAACAATATCGTCCGATTTTACCGTTAACATTTCACGCAGCAAGTGTGCCGCACCATGTGCTTCCAACGCCCAAACTTCCATTTCTCCAAGACGCTGACCACCCATGTGTGCTTTACCAGACAACGGCTGTTGTGTGACAAGCGAATAACTTGCCGTGGAACGTGCGTGAATCTTTTCATCAACAAAGTGATGCAGTTTCAACATGTACATTACACCAACCGTAACTGGACGTGCAAATTTTTCACCCGTAACCCCGTCGTACAATGTGAATTGACCAGTTTCTGGTAACTTTGCCAATTTCAACATCTTGCGAACATCTTCTGGGGTTGCACCGTCAAATGTTGGCGTCGCCATTGGCACACCGTCACGCAACAATGCAGCCTGGGCACGAACATCCGTATCGGTCATCTTGGCCAATTTTTCGGCTGTTTCTTTGCCATATATCTTGCCCATAATTGCACGCAAATCGTCGGTAACCGCGCGTTTTTGTTTTACTTCGTCCAATACCGCGCCAATCTGTTCACCCAATGCACGTGCCGCCATACCAAGATGGGTTTCCAAAATCTGACCAAAGTTCATACGACTTGGCACACCAAGTGGGTTCAGAACGATGTCAACTGGGGTTCCATCTTCCATGTGTGGCATATCTTCAATTGGAACAACGCGGGATACGATACCCTTGTTTCCGTGACGACCCGCCATTTTATCACCTGGCTGTAATTTCATCTTGTGTGCAATGTAAACCTTGACTTCTTTCAAAACACCCGCGTTCAAAGAGTTGCTTTCGGTGGCCTTTTCAATTTCGTGATCTGCATTTTCATTCAATTGTTTCAATTTGATTAAATGCTGTTCACGCAATTCTTCAATCTTGGCCTGAACTTCTTTGTTGGCAACACCCAATTTCTTGATATCAATTGGTTTAATTGCCTCAAAAACTTCCTGGGTAAGTTTTTTATTGATAAACGGCTTAATAGTGCCGATTCCAGATTCAATTGTTTGACCTTCGGCCAATTGGAATATCTGGTCTGCGAAGCCCTTTTCAATAATCAAGATTTCTTCGTCGCGATCTTTTTTAATCTTGTTAATCTTTTCAAGTTCTATCATCTGGGTGCGTTCATCTTTTTTAACCCCATGACGTGTCAAAATGTTCACACCGATAACAGTTCCTTCTTCGTTCGGACCAACACGCAAAGATGTATCTTTTACATTTTGTGCCTTGTCACCAAAGATGTTACGCAACAACGCTTCTTCTGGTGTCAACAATGTTTCAGATTTTGGTGAAACATGACCGACCAAAATATCACCCTGTTTCACGCGCGCACCAATGTAAATGATACCAGATTCGTCCAAGTTCTTTAACGCTTCTTCACTAACGTTTGGAATATCACGTGTCAAACTTTCTGGTCCCAATTGCGTATCACGAACCTTGATTTCTTTTTCAACGATTTTCACAGATGTGTAAACATCATCACGTGAAATCTTTTCAGAAATCACAATAGAATCTTCGTAGTTATATCCGCGCCATGGCACAAATGCCACCAACACGTTACGACCCAACGCCAATTCACCATAATTCATAGATGAACCATCGGCGATAATGTCGCCCGCGGAAATACGATCGCCGGCCTTGACCAATGGTTTCTGGTGCAAAATTGTATCGTTGTTTGAACGTTCGTATTTTTCAAGATTATAAATATCAACACCCGTCACAACATTGCGGCTGTTCATACATTTTACCACAATACGATTTGCGTCGGCTGATTCAACAATGCCACTGTGCTTTGCAACCTTACCTGTACGGGAATCACGTGCAACTTCGCGTTCAATACCGGTTCCAACCAATGGTGTTTGTACACGCATCAATGGAACGGCCTGACGTTGCATGTTTGAACCCATCAAAGCACGGTTCGCGTCGTCGTTTTCAACGAACGGAATAAGTCCCGTAGATATTGACACCACCTGACGTGGTTCAACGTCGATTAAGTCAACTTCGGCGCGTGGCACACGTGTAAATTCACCATCAACACGTGCCGTAACCAATTCTTCGGTCAAAACACCTTTATCATTTGTTGGGGTATTACCCTGTGCAATCTTATGACCCAATTCTTCATCTGCGGTCAAATATACCATCTTGTCGGTAATTTTGCTGTTTTCTACAACATAATATGGTGTTTCAATAAACCCATATGGATTAACACGCGCATACGATGCAAGGTGGTTAATCAAACCAATGTTTGCACCTTCGGGTGTGTTAATTGGGCATAAACGACCATAGTGTGTTGGGTGGACGTCGCGGACATCAATACCGGCACGTTCACGATTAAGTCCCCCAGGACCCAACGCAGAAATACGACGTTTGTGTTCCAATTCAGAAAGCGGATTATACGCATCCATAAACTGTGACAATTGACTTGTCCCAAGGAATTCTGCAACCAATGACATCAATGGGTTTACATTAACAACATCTTGTGGTTGCATTGTCGCAATGTTTGGTGATGACAAACTTTCGCGAACAAGACGTTCTATACGAACCATACCTGTACGGAAATTTTGTTCCAACAATTCGCCAACTGTGCGAACACGACGATTTGACAAGTTATCAATATCATCAATTGTATCTTTGTGGTCAATGATATTGGTCAATGTTTTCAGAACCGCCAAGAAATCGTTCTTTGTCAGCAGACGTTCATCTTCTGGTTTTTTCCCAGAATCAATTTTCAGACGTTTGTTCATCTTGAAACGACCAACTGGTGACAAATCATAATATGCCAATTCAAAACCTTGACGCATAAACAGGTTAATCGCCGCTTCTAATGTTGGACGTTCACCTGGTCTGATGATGTTATAAATTTCAATCAGCGCTTCTTCACGATTTGTTGTTTTGTCTGCGACCAATGTATTGCGCATATGTGCGGACAATGTGGTATTGTCAATGGATATAAGTGATATTTCTTTGATACCCAATTTTTCAATATCCGCCAAAACTTCTTCGGTAATTTCTGTACCCGCTGCGTACAAAACCTGATCGCCAGACGTAATCGGGTCAAACAGATATTCACCAACCAGCGCATCTGGCATGATACCGAATTCTTTGGATGCGGTGGTAATTTTTGCCAACCGTTTTGCATTCAAACGATCGCCTTTGTTCGCCAATGCCTTTTTATCCTTTGGATTTATCAAATCATAATTCAAACGATATTTATCCAAACCTTCAAAGACGCTGGTCGCACCAACCCACATTTTGCCATTTGTTTTTAATGGAATCTTTTTATAGAACACAGACAAGATTTCCGTATCGGTCATACCACGAATAGTTGTTTTGCGTGGTTCGGCCAACCATTTCTTTTCGTCTTCAGCACAAGGCAAGCAACGTAACAAAACCGTTGCAGGTATTTTACGACGACGATCAATACGGACATAAATGACGCCCTTGGATTCTTCAAAGTCAATCCAAGAACCGTGTTCCGGAATAATACGCGCAGTATACGTAATAGGATTCCCTGCGATTTTTGCTTCTTTGGTTGTTGCAAAAACAACACCTTGGGTACGATGCATTTGTGAAACGATAACACGTTCAACACCCGATGCAATAAAACTGCCACGTTCGGTCATAAGTGGCACTTCGCCCATAAAGATTTCTTGTTCTTTGATATCGCGCAAAGTTTTTTTACCATCTTCGGCGACATCCCATAAAATTAATCTCAGCTTCAATTTTAATTTGCTGGAATACGTCATTTTGCGTGCAAGGCATTCTTTCACGTTGTACGCAGGTTTTTCCAAATTGTATTCAACGAATTCCAATTCGGCGGCCCCCGCATAATCCTTGATTGGGAACATGGAAGAAAATACATTTTGCAATCCCACATTTCTACGATTTTGTGGTGCAACATCTGCCTGCAAGAACTCTTTGTAAGAGTTGTATTGTATTTCAATCAAATCAGGAAGCGGAGTTTGCAAAAAACTTTTACCGAACGATTTTCTAAGTTTTTGGATAACTGCCATGGGTTTCTATCCTTTTTTTTATTGTGCGTTTTGCAAACGAAACTATTACGTATACTTTTTTTCGCCCGTCGCCCGCCGATAGATTTCTCTACGGCGGGCACGGATTTTACCACGAACGTCGTGGCCACTACTTTTTACGAACCATGTTGGCTCTGGCTAGAATTAAATTATTTCAATTCTACCTTTGCACCAGCTGCTTCAATTGTCGCCTTCATTTTTTCGGCTTCATCTTTTGCAACTGCTTCTTTCACGGCCTTTGGTGCGGATTCAACCAACGCTTTGGCTTCACCCAATCCCAAACCTGTGATATCTTTCACGGCTTTGATAACCGCCAATTTGTTTGCACCAACATCTGTCAGAACGACATCAAATTCGCTCTTTTCTTCTGCGGCTGCACCGGCGGCTGGGCCTGCGGCGACTGCAACAGCTGCTGCTGCGCTAACGCCCCATGTTTCTTCTAATGCCTTGGACAATTCAACAGCTTCCAAGACAGTTAATTTTGACAATTCTTCAACTAATTTTTGAATGTCTGCCATTTTTTGCTCCTATTTATTTTACTGGAAAGTTACATTCCAATAATTTATTGATTCTTTTTTCCATACTCTGCCGAAACACGTGCAATGCGCGAACCTGGTTCTACCAAGATACGTGCGATTGTACCACGAATTTCCAACAGTGACGGAAGCTTGGATAATTGCAAAATGCCGTCTTTGTTCAAGACATCTGCATCCATTTTACCACCAATAATGTTCAAATTTGCGTGTTCATCGGCAAATTTGGCCAACACTTTGGTAACCGCCAACGCGTCTGTTGCGACCGCAACCGCCGTTGGACGTTTCATCATATCGGATACATCTTCAAAATTGGTTCCTTTTAAGGCCAATTTCATCAAACGGTTTTTAACAACCTTAAAGACGGAAACAACTGGACGCAATTCATTGCGCAGTGCTTCAAATTCTTTAACGGTTAAACCATTGTTTTCCACAACGAAAACACCGTTTGCTTCTTGAAGAGACGACTGCAACGCTGAAATCAAAGTTGACTTTTCTTCGCGTTTCATCTTTTTACCCTTACTTCTGATTTATGTAAAAATTACACAAACCATTTCTTGTTAAACTTTCCATCCGGTTTTATCCGGGATGGGACCATTTCCTGTCCCAAAGAATTGTCTTTGTCTATGATGGAAATTAAGCGTTTCCGCACCATCAGTCACGGACAGAAATTTTGTTTGCGATTTATGGGTTACCCCACAAACCGCATTTATTATTTTGCATCTATCTGCAGGCCTGGGCCTTGGGTTGTTGCGACCGCAATCCCCAAGATATATTGACCCTTGCATGATGCAGGTTTCACCTTTTTCAATTGGTCAATCAATGCATTTGCATTTTCAACCAATTTTTCCGTTGTAAATGACAATTTGCCGATACCCGCGTGGATAATACCGTTCTTTTCCGCGCGATATTCAATTTGTCCGGCCTTGGCATTGGCAACCGCTGTTGCGACATCGGTTGTAACAGTTCCCAATTTTGGATTTGGCATCAAACCCTTAGGACCCAATACACGTGCGACCTTGGACATCTTGGGCATCATTTCTGGTGTTGCAATAACACGATCAAAATCAATTTGACCGGCGGCGACTTTTTCAATTAAATCTTCGCCACCAATGACATCAGCACCCGCCTTTTTGGCTTCTTCTTGTTTATCATTGGTAAATACTGCAACGCGGACCTTTTTACCGGTACCATTTGGCAAAGACAACATTCCACGAATGTTTTGATCTGCCTTGGTTACATCAACAGAAAGGCGAACCGCAATTTCCAACGTTTCATCAAACTTTTTTGAACCATATGGACGTAATGCTTCAATAGCATCTGCAAAAGAATATGTTTTTGCGCGATCCAAATCGGCCCATGTTTTTTGTCTTTTTGTAATTCTCATGGCTTATTCCTCCACCTTTACGCCCATTGAACGGCATTGACCCGCAACAATGTTCATTGCAGATTCAATGGTAGAGCAATTCAAGTCCGGCATTTTATTTTCAGCGATTTCTTTAATTTGCGCCTTGGTAATTGTGCCAACGAAATCACGGCCTGGTTTATGAGAACCGATTTTCAATTTCAACGCTTTTTTAATATAGTAAGAAACAGGTGGCAGTTTCATGATAAATTCAAAACTGCGGTCTGTATAAACAGTGATTATGCACGGAATTGGCATACCTGGTTCTTTGTCAGACGTTTTATCATTGAATTGTTTGCAGAATTCGGCGATGTTAACACCCGCCGCACCAAGCGCCGGCCCAATTGGTGGCGCAGGATTTGCCTGTTTTGCGGGGACAACAAGTTTCACAATCCCCTTAAGTTCTTTTTTTGCCATTTTCTAATCCTTTTTTTGTTTTTTTGGATTCGTGGTGCGATGTGGCGCATCTACCACGGTTATTTTGTATGCCTTGCACATACCCGCCGATTTTTTAATCGGTTAAACTCTTTCAACCTGTTCAAATTCCAAATCAACGCTTGTTTCACGACCGAACACCAATATGGTTACGGTCATTTTTTGCTTTACGTTGTCAACTTCGGATACAACACCGTTAAAGTTCGCAAATGGTCCATCAATAACATGAACTTCTTGGCCAACTTCGTAAACCATATCGTCTGGAACTGTGCTGCCCTCTTCTACCTGTTTAAGCAAGCGGCGCGCTTCTTCTTCGCTAACCGCGACCGGTTTTTGACGTGCGCCAAGGAACATTACAACCTGGGGCATTAATTTGACCAATGAAAATGTTTCATTGTTCATAACCATTTGAACGACGATGTAACCAGGGAAAAACTTTTTTTCTGTTTTAACGCGTTTACCTGCCTTGATTTCTGTAACTTCGCGTGTTGGAACCAATATTTCACCGAAATATGCATTAAGGCGACGTTTATCAATTTGTTCGCGCAAGTTACGGGCAACTTTGTCTTCGCATCCCGTATGAACATTAACGACAAACCATTGCATTTTATCTTCCATTTATATTCCCCTTGGCAAACGCATTAGAAAATCCAACTGACCAGTGCATTTAAGATACTGTCAATCACAAAGAAGAACAGTGCCGCAAGTCCCGAAAACACCAAAATCATGATTGTTGCACGAACGACTTCGGCGCGGGTTGGCCAAACAATTTTGAACCATTCGCTGCGGACGCCACGTATAAAATTCAGTATTTTTCTCATTAAACGCACCAATTACCTTTATTTAATTATCGGTCGCATCCCCCACAAGATGTGGCAGGGGCAGAAGGAATCGAACCCTCATCCGCGGTTTTGGAGACCGATGTTCTACCATTGAACCATGCCCCTGGAACCCCAGGATTTTCGCATCCTTGGCCCGAATACATTCCGATATTCTGCGACAGGTTAGCACATATTCGCAGAAAATCAAGTGCAAATATTATATTTTTTTTAATAATTTAAAGCAAGTGGTTTTTTAGTGTTAGTTGTTAGTGAGGGGGTGGTTAGTGAAAAGGGGAACCGCCCACTACCACCTAATACTGCCCACTTTTTAACTTGACCGTATTTAAACCATTTTGTTAGAATACGGTTAAATCAGATGGGAATCTGGCATGGGGGTGTAATGGGTTCAACAAAGGGACAAGAGAGTTGAAACGGGTTGTATTATTTTTATCGTTGCTGTGCGTTGGTACGGCATTTGCGGCCGGCGATAAAATTTCCACATCAAAATCCTATGTTGACACGCAAATTGCCACCAAACAGGAAAAGATTCCCGCGGTTAATACAAATACGGTTTTAACCCACACCAATACCGACGGCGAAATTGGCGAAAAGGCAATTTATGATGCGACCGCCAATTATGCCACCCAGACAGACGCACTGGTTACCGCCGCGGATGCAAATGCCGCAATTCAAAATGCCATAGATACGGAATTTGTATGCACCGAATGGGCGCCAAACGCCGCACACACAGACGATAATTGCTATATTTGGAACGTTCAAAATTCATTTGTACAACAAATTCTGCCCGACGGATACACCGCATTGGAATATTTGGAAGGTGCCATATCGGGTGATACAGGCACAAAAATTGCGACAAATATACCTTGGACATCTATCTATCATTTTCGTGGTAAGGCGCAACAAAAAGCAATATCTGGAATCAATGGTGCCGTTTTGGGTTCATCTACCCAACGTGTTAACAGCGTAAATTGTTTTTGGGGCACCAGGGGCGGTGACAATCGCAATTACTGGTATTGGGACACAAACATCTTACCAACAACAATTGTAAATTTCGATATTCGTCGTATAGATAGCACACAGTGGCAAGGGACAGTAAATGGTGTGTTAACACACAGTTGGGAAAACACAACTTTTACAGACAACGTTGTTATTATGAATGATGCCCAGACAGAAATGAATCGCACCTTTAATGGCAATGTTTGGAATATTCAGCTGTTCGGTAGTAATGATAATTTAATATTTAGTGGCATTCCTGCGCGGCGTAATAGTGATGATGAAATTGGTATGTATGATTTGGTTTCTAACACTTTCTTTACCAATTCTGGCAGCGGCAGTTTTATTGCCGGTCCCGATTTAAATACATACCTGCCAAGTGGACAATAAAAAAACCTTTTTTAAACCAAAAAAACACTTGCATTGGGTATAAACTTTTTTCTACAATCATTTTAAGTACAGGGAGAGTTATGTCGTGCAAAGCCGCGTAGAACCGCCAATTTTACTATCAAGATTACTGATGTTCGTGTTCGCTGGAACCGTCGTTGTGCTGTTCGCGCTGTTTTTGACGTTGGGAAAAATGTTTCCACTGAATCGGCCAAATGTGTTCTTTATTACCACGCGACCGGCAAATTCTACGATTATTCAAATATCTGAAATGCCCGCAAATGATGAAAATATGGAACTTTACAAGCGCGCATTCGTTATGGAATACGTTCGCGCACGCAACGAAGTGGAACACAATGTCGCATTTATGCGGCAAAAATGGGGTAATGATGAAGGTGGTGTTATCGCCGAATGGTCAACACCAGATGTTTACCATAAATTCAGAAACACCTCCATGGCAACCGCACTGTTCGGTGATATTCCAGATTTTGAATTTAACTGTCCGGTTGACATTATTGGAACACCGCGCGCGTTTCGTGCTGATAAATATACGGTGCGTATGCGTTATTATTGCGCAGATAGTAGTGGACAAACCCCTATGAAAGATTATACGATTTATGTTGGGTTGACGGTTGATAATCATGCCCAAATAGAATGGACGGAACGGTTGGATAATCCATTGGGATTGAAAGTTTCAGAATATACCGTAGAAGGTGGCGAAGATCCACTGGACGCGATACATAGGTAATTAAATAGTGCAAAGGAAAGGAAAGATGACGTTGTTAAAATTCTTGAAATTAAAAGTATCGGTTGTTGGTGTTGTTTGCGCCATGATTACAATGGGCGCAGATTGTGCAAAAAACTATGGTATACAAAGTGCATGGGATAATCCAAACGCCAATATGGCCACGGGCAGCCTTAAACCTGGATACACACAGTTGTCGTGGGAAACGGGGACTGTGTTACCGATTAAACTGCGTAATGGGATGGTTACGATGGTTAACCTGCCAAATGGCGAACAAATTGAAGACGCCGTTGTTGGAAATACCGGTCTGTTTTCTATTGAAAGCCAACAAGGCACACGCACAATGTATATCACGCCGGCCCCTGATAATATGGGTTCCGATACAAACTTAATCGTAACTGGTAAATCAGGTAATATTTATACTTTCTATCTGCGCAGTGAACCATCCAACGCGGCGGACATCACATATTCCCAGGTTGATGTCGTTTTGGATGGCAATGCACGTATTACTGGTGTTGCGCCGGCATCTGCGGGTACAACCAGTGGTATGAATTCTATATTCAAAAAATCTGCACCCAAAAGTAATACTGTTGGTGTTGACGGCGAAGATTATGGTTGGATAAAAACAATGAAAATTGATCCATCCGAATTCCGTTTTGATTTGGATATATTTGTTCCGAATCCTGATGACTATGTAATTGCACCTGAACGTGTATGGCGCGACCGCGTGTTCACATACATTGATTTCGGGGACAAGGTTATTTCTATGACACAGCGTCCGGTTGTATCATTATTGGTAGAAGGTGGCGAATCCCCTGTTGGTTTCCGTACCGATGGCCAAGACGGGCGTCTGTTAATCGTGGAAGCCGTTGGCGATATGGTTCTGCGCAGTGGTCAACGTATTGTTTGCATTAAAAAGCGTTCAAAACCGTTCTTGATTGCCGATACCGCAAGTGTGATGGCATTGGCCGAAGCAAATGTCGCGCAAAGTATGTTATCAGGTCAATCATTGAACAATGTTCTGTATAATGCCGACCAAACCGCGATAAATTCTGGTATGGGTGGTTATACGGCAACCCCAATGCAAATTGGCGGTTATGCCACACAACCAATGCAGATGTCAATGCCAGCAACAAATGGCGCAATGATTATGAATATGTACGGTAATGGTGGCGGTTCATCAACGAACCTGACCATGTTGCCAACCGAAAGAAATACCGCTGGTTCATATTTGCCACAATCTAATATTCCACTGATATCCAGTAATCAAAACGGTGTCGCCGTTGAATTGCGTTCGGATAAAAGTGTCAAGGCATTGGACGATTACTGGGCCGAATTGTTGGCCAAGTTCAGTGGCAACGACGGCAAAGGGTTACTGACCAAATATAAAGACAGCGTATTCTATGCGGTTGACGAACAGGGTGTTGGCGAATTGGGTTCAACATCATCGGCGGCACGTTTGTATCGTCTGCGTATTGGACCAATGCCAGATATTGATACGGCACAACAACTGTGTGACCAATTGTTAAAGTTCAGTGGTGCCAGTTGCCAAGTCGTAAGAATCCAATAATATAATGTCGGGGAAAATCATATTATGGGAAAATTAAGTCAACATTTTTCAGATTTTCGTAAATCTACGCCCAAGGCGGTGTTGTGGTTGCTGATGGTTGCGGCGTTGATTATCGTCGTTATATTGTTGCTGTTGCTTTTGGGAAATAAAAACAGCAAGAAAATTATTCCAGATAAAGAAATTATTCCTGAAACCCCAGAATTGCGGTTTGAACCAAGTGCACAAATTGATTTGGCAAATACTATGGTCGGCGAAACCCGCAATATTGAAATTCAGGTTTATTCAAATGTACGCGTGCAAATAACAGATATCGTTGTTCATGTTGAAGACGAAGACGATGACAAGGTTGGTTTAACAACAACAACAACTTGCACAAATGACCAAACATTTATAACCGCGGATACACCTTGTCAAATCACATTGAATTACGAACCCGTCAAGGCAATGCCACGCACCAATATCAGCGCGGTGATTAAATGGACATCTGTTGAAGTTGGCCCAGAACCAATTGAAACAAAAAATGCTATTACTGGTGTAATCAGTGCAATTGAAAAACCAAAGCCAAAGATTGAACCAAAACCCGAAGAAGAATCAGAATATTTTGATGATATTGATGTTGACGATGAAGAAGAAGATCTTGGTGGAACTGATTTTGATGACGACATCAATGATATCGTACCACCTGCGGATTTTGCCACGCAACCAATGCCATCACAACCAATTGCAACATCGGGCAGGTATCGTTCACCATTTGGAAATGGTTGTTCTGATTTCTCGTTCCCAGGATATAACACCGCTGGTATTCAAAGTGGTTGGATAACCCCCAAGGCAGGCGCATATTATTACCATCCGTTTTCTGATACCGAATGCAAAAATGCAACAGGTATCTATAATGCAGATACTGGTTATATTATGGATATAACAAATCCGACACGCAAAATTGGGTCGGATGTTGAACATATTCGTTTAACACCCCAAGAACGTATGCCATCATTGACCGTACGCGGTGGTTCTGGCCGTGCGGGTGCGGCGCGTTCGTACCAATTAACTGATGCAGATTTGGGCATTCAAAAAGCATCCCCAGGTGATGCGGCGGCAAGCGATTTTAGTCAAGATGTGGCCTTCCACATTAAAATGAAACCACGCAAGAAAACAAATGAGTTTTCGGGTTATGACGATGAAGATAGTACGGTTTATTCCACCATGCCCTATGACAGAAGTTTTGTATTGCGTCAATATAAACCAATTCCGGCAACAATTGTTTCAGATATTCAGGCCGACATCAAATTACTGGAAAGTGGTTTGCCGGTGCGCGCAACGGTTGATCGCAATGTTTATTCTGATAATGGCCGCACGGTTATAATACCAACGGGCACACTTCTGTTGGGGCGTGTTGTCGGCGACCTGCCTGGACCATACAAAGCCGTTGGTCGTATGCAAATTGAATGGTATCAATTCATCCGTCCAGATGGTGTTGAATTTTCATTTAGCGGGGATAATCCATTTTCCGCCGATACCCAGGGACGCAAGGGTGTTCCTGGGCACGGCAGTACCGATTATATTCAGCAATTCGTTATGCCAATGTTGACCGCAATTGTTCCGGCGGCGGTAAATCTGATTGCACCAATATCCGATGCATTCGTTAATCAAATTGATTTGGATAATAACACCGTTGTACAAAGTGGTACGGTACGTTCATCAGAATTGGCGAAGAACGAAATTATTACCGCATGGAATAATGTCGCAACAAAATTATTGGTTGATATAATGGATAACACAACCCCACCATTTTCTATTGCGGCCGGAACACGTATTACCGTATTTTCACCTGTTGATTTGGCTATAACATGTGGCGACCCAGATAACGGTGATACACGTCATTGTGCAATTCATGAACCCGCAAAAATCAAACGCGGTTCTGTATCCAAGGAAATCCGAGAATCTCAAAATATGGAAGAACTGATCGGCCAGGTTCGTTCGCTGATGCAATCATCTATTCAAAAAGAATGCTGTGATTGTAAAGATAATGAATCTTGCGTTCCTATTACAGATGGTGCAGGCAAACCAAAGTGCAGCCAATATAGTTTTGCAACGATTGATTTCTATTGTCGTTCATTTGGTACATACCAGGCCAAGAATAATGCAAAACAAGAAGCATTATTTGAAAACCAAAAACAACAAAGTCAAAATCTTACCAAGGAAGAATATAACACCCAAGTTCTTGGACTTAAATATGACGAAGATGGAAATATTAAAAATCCATTTGAAAAAGAAAAGAAACCAAAGGCCGAAGCTGTGGCCGAAGAATCTTCGGCGGTTACATGCGACGGTGGTGCAAACCCTGATTCGTATGGTTGCTGTCCGGGTGAAACATATACCGATATGGGTGAAGACGGGTTTAATTGCTGTCCGGATGCGGGTGGTGATTGCTTCCCACCGATAGAGTTATAAAATGGATTAAAATAAAATTAACCAAACCGCCGTTATGGCGGTTTTTTTATTAAAAGGATTCAATATGACATAACATAAAAGTATCATGTTTAACAGACACCGAGAGAGGACGTCGCATTTTGCACGTCTTTTTTTATCGCATAAATTTAGTTAAACACGATTCGCCCACAAAAGAGCAAAATCTTTGAACGAATCGTAATTCAACGAATCGGTTCAATTAAAAGTTGTAATATTTAATTTAGTCAATCGTATAGTTTTATATATAAAAACGATGAAATAATAACAAATCAAAGGAGAATTTTAATGACATCTATCCAAACAAATTATACACCCGAAAAATTTCAAAATGCCGAACAATTGTGGTTCTGGTTTTTATATTCAAAATCTGTGCGCAATGATATTAGTGTGCATCGCAACAAAACGTCTTCGCGCAGAATTTGCGAATTGGTTGATGTGGAAACACTGATTACCAAATTATATTTATGCGGAAAATTAACAGATGCGCATCTTGCCATTATGAAGGAATTTGGTGATCGGCATCGTGCACCACACCAATATATATGGCGCGAAAATCACGCCGCAGCCATATGGGATTCTGCGATGAGTATTATTGACAAGGCCGCACGTGAACGCGGTTGGATTGAATAAACTAAAAGGGAGAGTAAAAATGGTTATCATTGCATTTGCACCAAAATCTTCAAAAATTTTACCAAATATTTTTTGCAAGAATTTTAAACACTGCGCGGTAATTGTAAAAAACAAAAATGAATTTTTGCTGTATCAATTTATATCACGAAATCAT
>JAEEGL017245913.1_pt1 | contig 28448 bp, 17 predicted proteins | sample 9134231 | NCBI WGS metagenome assembly JAEEGL01 (sample SAMN16246548, study PRJNA631951) | gut metagenome | biome: gut microbiome; feature: rumen; material: fiber-attached | host: Bos | place: Iran: Karaj | collected 2018-10
CTGCTCGCGAAGGCGTATGTCCTTTTTCTTGAGCAGCCACCAGGGCAGACCGCCCATCTCCCATTCGGCACAGGCGTAAGGACCGGGGCGCACGATGACGTACATGCCATTCTTCTGAGCCAGTCGGCAGAAAGCAGCCACGTCATTTTGACCGGTGAAGAGGAAGTTGTCCATCTGCGGCTCGTGGAAGTTCCAGAAGACGTAGATGCACAGCGTGTTCATACCGAGGGCCTTGCACATCTGTATGCGTTGCTCCCAGTACTCACGTGGGATACGAGGATAGTGCACTTCGGCAGCTTTGACCACAAAGGGCTTGTCGTTGAGAAGGAAGGTCTTGTCGCCAACACGGAATGAGCCGGGCTTCGAGGCGGCGTTGGCTGCAACGGCGTTGCAACATACAAAACTGACTGCGAGAGCCAGCGAAAGAAGGAAGTGTTTCATACGATTTTGTATATTTATTGGTTGATTTTGCTGCAAAGGTAATCATTATTTTAATAAAAAGGATGAGTTTTGCTCAATTTATTTGCAAGTGTGCAAAAAAGAACGTACCTTTGCACACGTTTTCAAAAAATGTGCAATGAATTGTCCAAGTTTTAACGCCCGAATACAAAAAAGTATCCAAGATCATTGGGATCTTGACGCATTGTCGGATTACGGCGCTCAAACCTTCCGCTACAAGGACGTAGCCCGTATCATAGAAAAGTTACACATCATCCTCGAGGCCTCCGGCGTCGAACATGGCGACAAAGTAGCCATCTGCGGCCGCAACACGTCGCGTTGGGGTATCGCTTTCCTGGCTACCCTCTCCTACGGCGCCGTGGCAGTGCCGATCCTGCACGAGTTCCACCCCGAACAGATCCACGACATCGTGAACCACTCCGATTCCAAGCTGCTGTTCGTCGGCGACCAGGTGTGGCCGCAGCTCGATGTGGAGAAGATGCCCGGACTGGAAGGTGTCTTTGCCAACTCGAGCGATGAGTATCGTATTCTTCACGCACGTACGGATAAAGTAAGGTACGCGCGCGAGAACCTCAACCGTTTGTTCGGCGAACGTTTCCCGATGAACTTCCGCGCCCGCGACCTCAATTACTATGTCGATGACCCCGAGGAGATGGCTGTGCTCAACTACACGAGCGGCACGACATCGAACTCGAAGGGCGTCATGATACCCTATCGCGCCTTGTGGAGCAACGTGGAATTTGCCCACGAAGTGTATCACGACTACGTCAAGAAAGGCGACAACGTCGTGAGCATCCTGCCTACGGCACACATGTACGGCATGGCCTTCGAGTTCCTCTACGAGATGACATGCGGTGCCCACGTGACGTTCCTGGGCAAGACACCCTCGCCCACGGTGCTGCTGAAAGCCTTCTCGGAGCTGAAGCCCAAGGTGGTCATCGCCGTTCCCCTGCTCATCGAGAAGATCGTGCGCAAGGCTATCTTCCCGAAGATCAAGGCTCCCGCCATCCGGCTGGCCCTGATGACGCCCCTGCTTCGCGACCGTGTGAAGCTGAACATACGTCGCAAGATGCAGAAAGCCTTTGGCGACAATTTCTACGAGATCATCGTCGGCGGAGCTGCCATGAACCAGGACATCGAAGTCTTCCTCAAAGGCATCGGTTTCAACTACACCATCGGCTACGGCGCTACGGAATGTGCGCCCATCATCTGCTACGCACCGTGGGATAAATTCAAACAAGGCTCCTGCGGTAAGGCAGCGCCGCGCATGGAAGTGCGCATCGACAGCAACGACCCACAGAACAAGCCCGGAGAGATCTTGGCTCGCGGCATGAACGTCATGCTCGGGTACTACAAGAACGACGAAGCCACGGAGGCGACGCTCGACAGCGAAGGATGGTACCACACTGGAGACCTGGGCATCATGGACGCCGAAGGCAACGTGTTCATCCGCGGACGCATCAAGAACATGCTCCTCGGCGCCAACGGGCAGAACATCTACCCCGAGGAAATCGAGGACAAGCTGGCTTCGCTGCCCTTCGTGACCGAATGTGTGGTCATTCAGAAAGAAGAGAAACTCTACGGACTCGTTTACACCGACCCCGACGAGCTGAAGAAAGCACACATCAGCCCCAGCGCCCTCGAAGGCATCATGGAGGAGAACCGCATGCAGCTCAATCAGATTGTGCCCGTGTACTGCCGCCTGAGCGCCATCAAACAGATGCCCGAAGAGTTTGAGAAAACGCCCAAGAAGAGCATCAAACGATTCAAATACCTTAACTACGAAGTCTAAAAATCAACAAATAACTAACGATATATGGAGTGTAAGAGTTTTAACCTTTGCGTACAAGAAAGTTTACAGAAGCACTGGGACTTGGACGGTCTGAGTGACTACGGTGTCCAAACGTTCCAGAATAAGGATGTGGCCCGCATCATCGAGAAGCTGCACATCATCTTCGAAGCCTCAGGCATTCAGCACGGCGACAAGATTGCCATCTGCGGCCGCAACAGTTCGCGCTGGGGCATCGCGTTCTTTGCCACGCTCACCTATGGTGCCGTAGCCGTTCCCATTCTTCATGAATTCCACCCCGAGCAGATCCACGACATCGTGAACCACTCGGAGGCCAAGCTGCTGTTCGTCGGCGACCAGGTGTGGCCGAAGCTGGATGCCGACAAAATGCCCCATCTCGAAGGCATCATCGGCAACAACAACGACGAATATGCGCTGCTCGTGGGACGTACGGAAAAAGTAAGGTACGCGCGAGAGAACCTCAACCGCTTGTTCGGCGAGAAATATCCGCGCAACTTCCGTGCTTCCGACATCCACTACTACGTCGATCAGCCCGATGAACTCGCCGTGCTCAACTACACGAGCGGCACGACATCGAACTCAAAGGGCGTCATGATTCCCTTCCGCGCCCTGTGGAGCAACTACGATTTCGCCGTCGGACGCCTCGGCACCCAGATGGGTCCCGGCGACAAGGTCCTGGCGATGCTCCCCATGGCCCACATGTACGGCATGGCCTTCGAGTTCATCTACGAGTTCCTGCATGGTCTGCACGTTCATTTCCTGGCCAAGACACCGTCGCCCGCCGTGCTGCTGAGCGCCTTTGCGGACCTGAAGCCGAGGCTGATCGTTGCCGTGCCCCTGATTATCGAAAAGATCGTGCGCAAGGCCGTCATCCCCAAGATGCAGACTCCCGTGGTGAAGCTTGCCCTGCACACGCCGTTCCTTCGCGAACGTGTCAAGGCAGAAATCTGCCACAAGCTTCAACAGGCTTTCGGCGGCAACTTCATCGAGATCATCGTCGGCGGCGCAGCCTTCAGCCAGGACATCGAAGCCGTGTTGCACGACATCGGTTTCAACTACACCGTCGGCTATGGTACCACGGAATGTGCGCCCATCGTGTGCTACGCCGGATGGCAAAGCTACAAACCTGGTTCGTGCGGCAAGCCCGTGGACCGCATGGAAGTACGCATCGACAGCAGCGACCCGCAGCATAAGCCCGGCGAGATACTCATTCGTGGCACCAATGTCATGCTCGGATACTACAAGAACGAGGAAGCCACAGCACAGGCTTTGGACAAGGACGGATGGTACCATTCCGGCGACCTCGGCATCATGGATGAAGACGGCTTCGTGTTCATTCGCGGCCGCATCAAGAACATGCTCCTCGGCGCCAACGGACAGAACATCTATCCCGAGGAGATTGAGGACAAGCTGTCATCGCTGCCCTACGTGACAGAGTGTGTGATCATTCAGAAGGACGAAAAGCTATATGGCCTCGTCTATGCAGACCCCGAAGAAGTCAAGGCCGGAGGACTGTCGGATGCCATGCTCGAAGCCCAGATGGAGGAGAACCGTCAGGAGCTCAATCGAATCGTGCCTTCCTACGCACGACTCCATGCCATCAAGCTCGTTCCCGAGGAGTTCGAAAAGACGCCGAAACGCAGCATCAAACGCTTCAAATACCTCAACTACGAAGTATAGAAACGCTTTCCCGAAAGCATCGTTCAAGATACAGCCCTGCAAGAACTTATGTCCTGCAGGGCTGCTTCATTATTTGCATAATCGTTCCTTATACCGTCATTAGTCTTCAGTCACTTACGCTTCTGCGTTAAAGTAGCTGTTAAGCTCCGCTATAGCGCTTCCTTCCACGTTGGCAAGATCCTTGATCAACTTGCCTTTTTCGAGCAGGAGTATGCGGGTGGAGATATCCGAGACGAAGGACAGGTTGTGCGACGAGATGAGCACCGTGGTGCCGAGTTCGCGGTTCATGTCAGCGATGAGTCGCGCCACGACAATCTGCGACGAGGGGTCGAGGTAGTTGAAGGGCTCGTCGAGGAGCAGCACCTTGGGATGAATCATCATAGCCCCTATGATGCCTATCTTCTGGCGGTTGCCCTCGGAGAAGTCGCGCAGGTACTTCTTCGTGCCAAGGATTTCGTCGTGCATCAGGGGTTCGTACTTGGTGAGACGTTCGCGCACAGCATCTTCAGTGAGGCCGTAGAGCTTGCCGATGAACGTGAAATATTCCTCGGGGGTGTAGAAATCGATGAGGAAACGGCCATCGATGAACGACCCCGTGTAGCGCTTCCAGGCCAGGGAATCAGCGGCCTTGAAGTCGGCAGGGTGGCCGTCGCGGGCACCGGTGACGTCACGACCATCGGAGAGCACACGCCCGTTGTCGGCTTTGATGAGGTCGAGGATGAGTCGCAGGAGCGTGGTCTTGCCTGCTCCATTGTTGCCGACGAGGCCGACAAGTTCTCCGCTGCGAACGGTTAATTCGGGTAAGTCGAGGGCTACTTTGTCGCCATAGACTTTCTTGAGATTTTCTATCTTGAGTTCCATATTGAGCACGGGCACGTCCCGTAGTAAAATGTATAATGTATAATGTATAATGTAATGTGACTATTCTGACAGCCAACGTTCCATGATGGCATATCTGCGTTTGAACCACAGGGTAGCAATCCAATGGATGTACCAGCGATGAAGCAGAAGGCCGAGAAGGCCGAGAAGGGCGGTGGCGAGATGTGCCCACAACGTGGGCAAGAGGTAATAGGCGCCGAAGTAGATAATCATGGGCACGAACATGATGAACGAGAAGACGTTAAGCTGCTTGTTACCGCCCTGATAGTTGAAGAATGCAGAGGCAAAGAGATCCATACGCGAGCTGAACAGACAAGTGGCCATGAACGGCAGGATGAAGACACCGCACGAGAACAGCAAAGCGGCTAACAGCGCCAACGGCGACATGTGCATGAAGAGCACGGCGGGAATAACCAACAACGTCATGAAGACGCAGATGCCGCAGAAGAAGAGGTATTTGCGTCGCAGGATGCCCTCCACGGACCACGGCTTAGTCCAGATGCCGGAGAAGAAATTGGCCTCGATGCCCAACACCCATTGGGCAAGGATGATGCTTGGAAAGCCGATGGCAAAGAGCAGCATAGGATTGACATGCAGACCGAAATCTGTTTCCATCGATGGCGCCATCTGTTGCAGATACACATTTAACAAGAAGACAACAACGATGGAGATGAAGCTGACACGCAGACGTTTGCTGCGGAGGAGCTGTACCCATTCGATGCTCCAGACGGACACCTCGCCCAGCGAACGCGCAGCGGTGTGAACGGGAGCGTGCATCTCTTCGTTGTGATTGCGCAGACGGGTGAAATACCAATTGAGGATCACGCCGGCAACCACATTGATCATCAAGAGCAACAACGAACAGAGGAGCGTAGCCCAGACCACGGCAGCGGAATTAACGGGCGTGGAAGGGTCGTCGCCACTCAGTCCGACAACGACGAAACCGATGATCGACACGACATACGACGCCACGATCCACACTAAAAAGCCCGGCACCAACGGCAACGTCCATTGGTTGCCCGGAGCACGGCGCCAACAGTTCTGGAACAGCGCATTAACCATCACGCATGAATAAGTCAGCACGAGCGTCAGCGCCGCCGCCCATAGAGGCAAGATGAGTCCTGCGACGAATGTCATCAGCAACGGCAGCAGCCATTGCAGTCCGCCACAAGCCGTGTCCAAGAGGATGAAACGACTCCAGTCGCGCTGTGTGACAGGTCGCGAGCGCAGGTAATCGTCCATCTCGACGGGCGAACGACGCCAGAACAATTTCATCAGCAAATCAGCCGGAATGACAGAAACTGCAAGCATGGGCACGACGGCAGGCAGCTCAAAGGGAAGCGTGCGGTCCTGAAAATGCTCGCGAAGAGCGAAATACATCACCAAGATGATGACGATGAAATAGACGGCCAGAATGAGTCCGACGAAGAATGTGCGCCACGAGAAGTCGCGTCGTTTCTGCGTCACCCACATTCGAATCAGTTCTTTGAAAGCTACGGTCATAAGTCTTTTGTTTTGTTTTGCGGCACAAAATTAGTCATAAAAAGATATAAAAAACAAGTCTCAGGTGACTTTTTGCACTTTTTTCACAAAAAAAAGGTGTACCTTTGCACCCGCTTAAAAATTAAGTACGCGTTACGCACGGAAATTAAGGTGCAACTATCCATCATCAAAATCATAAAATAGAAATGAAAAGTAACATGAAATTGCAAGCGCTCGTTGTTGCAGCGTTTGGCGTGTTGTTGCTTTCGGCCTGCAAGGGCGAGCAGCAACAGCAGCAAGGATTGGCCAACACTCCGCTGGAGTACAAGACCGTGAAGGTTAAGGCCGAGAACCGCACTATTGAAACGAAGTATAGCGCCACCATCCGTGGCCGTCAGGACATCCAGGTGCTGCCTCAGGTGAGCGGCACGCTCCAACGCCTATGCGTCACCGAGGGTCAGAAGGTGTCGAAGGGTCAGTCGCTCTTCATCATCGACCAGGTGCCTTATCAGGCAGCGCTGAACACGGCTCGCGCCAATCTCGAGGCTGCCAAGGCCGCCGAGGCTACGGCCAAGCTGTCGTTCGAGAGTACCAAGAATCTGCACGAGCAGCAGATTGTCGGTGACTTCGACCTGCAGACGGCTCAGAATGCCTACGCCCAGGCCAAGGCTGCCGTGGCTCAGGCTACGGCTGCTGTCACTAACGCAGCCAACTCGCTCTCGTACACCGTTGTGAAGAGTCCTGCCAACGGCGTAGTAGGCACCCTCCCCTATCGCGTCGGTGCCCTCGTGGGTCCGTCGATTCCTACGCCGCTGACCACCGTTTCCGACAATCATCAGATGTATGTTTACTTCTCGATGAACGAGGCTCAGATGCTTGAGAAGATTCGCGAAGCCGGTTCCGCCGAGGCTGCCGTAAAGGCTATGCCTGCCGTTCGCCTGCAGCTCGTCGATGGCAGCGAATATGAGGAGACGGGCGTCGTGGAAACCGCCAGCGGCGTTGTGGATCAGTCCACGGGCAGCGTCAGCCTGCGTGCTGTGTTCAACAACCCCAAGGGTCTGCTCCACTCGGGTAGCACGGGCAACGTGGTCATCCCTGTTGAGATCAAGGATCACATCATCGTCCCCGCCGCAGCCGTCAAGCAGCTGCAGACCGTTCACCAGGTGTTCAAAGTCGTGCAGAAGGACGGCCAGCGCGTAGCCGAAGGCACTAACATCGAAGTGGCACCCTACAACACGGGCAAGGAATTCATTGTCCTCAGCGGCCTCAACGTAGGTGATGAAATCATCGCCGACGGCGCTGGTATGGTCAAGGAGGGAGCGCTTGTAAAATAAGGATCTAGAGAATCTAGAAGATCTAGAGAATCTAGAAGATCTAGAAGATCTAGACAATCTATGAAAATCAGAAAACAATGAAAGGCAATATATTTATCAAGCGCCCGGTGATGGCTATGTCTATCGCCATCGTCATCGTGTTGCTCGGCGCTATCAGCTATTTCAGCCTACCGGTTGAACAGTTCCCTGACATCGCACCTCCAACGGTTGTGGTCAGCGCGACCTACCCAGGTGCTTCTGCCGAAACAGTTACAAAGGCCGTTATCCAGCCGCTCGAAGAGAGCATCAACGGCGTGGAGAACATGACCTACATGACTTCGTCGGCCTCCAACTCCGGAACGGCCACGATTACCGTCTTCTTCAAGCAGGGTTCCAACCCCGATATGGCTGCCGTCAACGTACAGAACCGAGCAGCCATGGCGCAAGGTTTGCTGCCGCAGGAAGTCACCATGATCGGTGTCACGACGTTCAAGCGTCAGACCTCCATGCTGCAGATCAACTCTATCGTCAGCGATGTGCCAGAGTACGATCAGAACTTCATGGGCAACTATATGGCTATCAACATCATCCCTCAGCTCAAGCGTGTGCAGGGCGTCGGCGAAGTCTTCGCCATGAGCGCCAACTACTCGCTGCGCGTGTGGCTGAAACCCGAGGTGATGGCTCAGTATGGTCTCGTGCCCAGCGACATCACTGGCTGCCTGGCCGAGCAGAACCTCGAAGCCGCTGTCGGCAAGCTGGGTGAGAAACCTATGGAAGGCGGTCACGGAGCCAACGTCGATAACGTCTATCAGTACCAACTGCGCTATACCGGCCGTCTGAAGGAAGTCGAGGAGTTCAAGAATATCGTCATCATGGCCAAGGGCGACGGCACGATTCTCCGCCTGAAGGACGTTGCCAACGTGGAACTCGGACAGGCCGACTACGGTTACAGCGGTAAGTTCAACGGCAAGCCGTCGGTCACGTTCATGGCCTTCCAGCTCGCCGGAGCTAATGCTAAGGAAACCAACGACCGCTTCACGGCAGCCCTGCAGGAGATGGAAAAGACGATGCCCAAGGGCATTCATTTCGTGCAGCTGATGTCCACCAACGACTTCCTGCTCGAGTCCATCGCCAATGTCGAGGAGACGCTCATCATCGCCATCCTCCTCGTCATCCTCGTGGTTTATTTCTTCCTTCAGGATTTCCGCGCCACGCTGATTCCGTCCATCTCCATCATCATCTCGCTCGTCGGCACCTTCGCCGCGTTGCAGCTTGCTGGCTTCTCGCTGAACCTGCTGACGCTCTTCGCCCTCGTGCTGGCCATCGGTACGGTGGTCGATGATGCCATTGTGGTGGTCGAAGCGGTGCAGGCGAAGTTTGATGCGGGTTACACCAGCGCCTACCAGGCCACCAAGGATGCCATGTCCGACGTCACGATGGCCGTGCTCTCGTGTACGTTCGTCTTCATGGCCGTGTTTATCCCCGTGACGATGATGCCCGGCACGAGCGGCGTGTTCTACACGCAGTTCGGTGTGACGCTGGCCACGGCTGTCGGCATCTCCTGCGTCTCGGCTCTCGTCGTGTGTCCTGCGCTCTGCGCCATGCTCATGCGCCCTGCCAAGAGCGACCGCGTGGCGAAGAACCCCGTCAGCCGTTTCTTCCTTGCTCTTAATAAAGGAACGCGCAAGGGTTATGAGAAAGTCTATGGCGGCACGGCACGCAACTACAGCCGTCACCTCCACGGCGTCATCAATCATCGCTGGGTGGCTCCGCTGACCCTCGTCATCGCCGTGGTGCTGCTCGTCGTCTTCATGACTGCGCTGCCTAAGGGCCTCGTGCCTCAGGAAGACCAAGGCGTGCTGATGGTCGATATTACCTGTCCTCCCGGAAGCAACCTCGCTTACACTGAAGGTGTGCTCGACAAGGTGATGGCCATCGTGGAACAGGACGAGGACATCCAGAACATCTCGCGCACATCGGGTTACGGCATGATGGGCGGCGCAGGTGCTGCCAACGGTATGGTCATCCTGCGTCTGAAACATTGGGACGAGCGCAAGGGTCTCGAGCATAGTTCGAGCATCAAGAAGCTCATGCTCATGCTCAAATTCATGCAGGAGATTCCCGAGGCACAGATCTTCGCCTTCGAACCGGGTATGATTCCCGGCTACGGCCTCGGCTCCAACGTGGACCTTCACCTGCAGGACCGTTCCGACGGCGACAAGGGTGAGTTCCTCGATCTGACGCAACAGTTCCTCACGAAGCTGCAGGATCGCGAAGAGATCCAGATGGCCATGACCTCCTATGCCCGCAACTTCCCGCAGTATATGGTGGAGATCGATGCCGCACAATGTAAGCTCACCGGTGTCTCGCCCTCGGCCGTGCTATCGGCCATGAGCGGCTACCTCGGCGGTGCCTACGTCAGCAACTTCAACCAGTTCGGTAAGGTCTATCGCGTCATGCTGCAGAGCGACCCCAAGTATCGCACCTCGGAGTCCGACCTTTCGAACATGTACGTTCGCACAGCGGCCGGCATGTCTCCCATCTCGCAGTTTGCGAAACTCAAGCCCGTGCTCGGCCCCGAGATCGACAAGCACTTCAACCTCTTCTCCGAGATTACCTGCATGGTGCAGCCCGCTCAGGGTTATACAACCTCCGACGCTATGCGCGTCATTGATGAGGTACGTGCCGAGACATTGCCCGAACACATCACCTACGAATACGGCAGCATCTCGCGCGAGGAATATGAGCAGATGGGGTCCAACCAGACGATCCTCATCTACGCCATCTGCGTCATCCTCATCTTCCTCATCCTCTCGTGTCTCTACGAGTCGTTCCTTGTGCCCTTCGCTGTCATCCTCTCCGTGCCAGCCGGTCTGATGGGCAGCTTCGGCTTCGCCTGGCTGTGGAACTTCATCAGCGTGAGCCTCGGCCGTTTGTTCACAGGCAACGACCTCTACGTCATCGGACAGATCGAGAACAATATCTACCTGCAGACGGGTGTGATTATGCTCATCGGTCTATTGGCCAAGACCGCCATCCTGATCACGGAATTCGCCCTCGAGCGTCGCCGCAAGGGCATGGGCATTGTGCAGGCAGCCTACGCCGCCGCTGAAGCACGTCTGCGTCCTATTCTGATGACAGTTCTCACCTGCGTGCTCGGTATGTTGCCGCTCATCTTCGCCAGCGGCGCCGGTGCCAATGGCGACCGCACGATCGGCGTCGGCGTTGTCGGCGGTATGATCGTCGGCACCTTCGCCATCCTCTTCACCGTGCCCGTGTTCTTCATCTTCTTCGAGTGGATCCAGGAGAAGATCCGCCCCGCCATGAAGGTGGAAGCCGACCAGCAGTTCCTCATGGAGCAAGAGCATAGCAGACAAGAGAAGTTAGAAGCCGAAAAAGAAAAATAGAAGCCACCTCGTGTGCCCGTCGGTTCGCCGACAGGTACCCTCAAAATAACGACACAATGAAAAAACATCTCTTTCTTATTACAATAGTGGCTGCGAGCCTCACGTCCTGTGGTGTTTACAAGTCCTACGACCGCCCCTCAGACCTTCAGACCGATGGTCTTTACGGCTCGGCACAAGTCGGCACCAGCGAGCAAGGTTGGGGCGCTAAGGCTTGGCGTGAGTTCTTCACCGACCCTCAGCTGCAGGCGCTCATCGAGCAAGGCCTTTCGCAGAACCTTTCGATGCGGCAGCTCGACCTCCAGATTCAGGAGACGCAGGAGTACCTGAAATGCTCCAAACTCGCTTACATTCCCAGCCTTGCCATCGCGCCGCAGGGACAGCTCTCCAGCACCGACTGGAACAAGCCGCTGAAATTCTTCACCGTGCCACTTTCCGCCTCGTGGCAGATTGGCAGCTTCGGACAGTTGCGCAACGCCAAGAAGACGGCTGAGGTCGGTGTCGAACAGACGCGCACTGCCCGCCAGGCCGTGCAGCAGGCTCTCGTGGCCAATATCGCCAACATCTACTACTCGCTCTGCATGCTCGATGCGCAGCTCGCCATCAGCGAACAGACCGCCAAGAACTGGCGCGAGAGCGTGGAGCTGACGCGTAAGCTCATGCAAGCCGGACGTTCGAACAAGGCAGCCGTGGCGCAGAGCGAAGCCAACTGCTACAGCGTCGAAGCCAACCTTCTCGACCTGCGTGAGGCCATCATCGAGGCTGAGAACGCCCTCTGCACCATCATCGGTGACGCACCCCACCACATCGAGCGCTCATCGCTCAATAGCTTCCAGGCTCCTGCCGTCGTAGAAACAGGCGTGCCCATGGCCATGCTGCAGAACCGACCCGACGTGCGTCAGGCAGAGCTCGCCCTGGCCAGTAAGTTCTATGCCGTGAACACCGCTAAAGCAGCCTTCTACCCTGCTCTCACCCTCAGCGGAACGATAGGCTTCACCAACAACGGAGGTGCCATAGAGCTCAGCCCTGCCAAATGGATTTGGAACGCCCTGGGACAGCTGGCACAGCCCATCTTCCAGAACGGACGCCTCCGCGCCCAGAAGCGTGTGGCCGAGATGCAGCAGGAAGAAGCTAAGATGGCCTTCCAGCAGAGCCTCATCGCTGCCGGCAACGAGGTCAACACGGCGCTCGTCAAGCTGCAGACTGCTCAGGGCAAACGCGAGCTCATTGCCGGACAGATCAGTTCGCTCACCGATGCCGTACAAGCCACGGAAGCGCTCTACAAGGACAACGTCTCGCGTCAGGTCAACTACCTCAACGTCCTCACTGCCCAGACGGGCCTCCTCAGTGCGCAACTCGGCCAGCTGGCCAACCAGTATGCCGTCATCGCTGCCACCATCGAGCTCTATCAGGCGCTCGGCGGCGGCTCGCTGCAAGAGTAAGCACGTCACGATCTTATCATCCTACAGAACAAATGTGTGGACTGTCTGACAAGCGTCAAACAGTCCACACACTTATTTGTTAACCCCTCTAAGATTTAACCCTCGACGATTTCGCAGCAGGCGGGTTGCTTGAGGTGTTCGTCGAGCGTCACCTTGCCGATCTTTTCTGCCACGATGCGTCCGCTGACAGGATTCTTGATTTCCGTGATGGTGCCGCGGATGGTGGCGTTGATGTTCGTGCTGTCCTCGAAGGCACGGTCGCAGGCGGCGTCGAAGGTGCAGTCCTCGAGCGTGATGCCGTCGATGTAGCACAGTGGCTGTTCGCCTCCGATGTGGCAGCGCACGAGTCGCAGGTTCTTCGAGTGCCAGCCGAGGTACTCGCCGTCGAGGAACGAGTCGTAGATGGTCACGTTCTCCGTCTCCCAGAACGCATCCTTCGTGACGATGTGTGCGTTGCGTATCACGGCGTTTTTCACGTACTGGAAGACATATTTCGAATCGCTCTTGAGACCATCGACATCGATGTCCTCGCAAAACATGAAGGGATAGGTTCCTTCGTGGAGGCTCACGTTGCGCAGCTTCAGATCCTTTACCTTCCAGAATGTCTCGTCGGCGTCGTTCAATTGGACATTCTCCACCACGAGTCCTTGCATCTCGCGGAAGAACTTCGGCGCGTCGATTACGCAGTCGCGCATCGTCATGTCGTTCGAGTACCAGATGGCGGAGCGCGAGCCCACCTCGAAGAAACAGTCGGTGACGAGCGAACGATCGACATGCCACAGGGGGTATTTTCCGATGAAGCGACAATGGTTAACCTCGATGTCCTGACAACATTTGATGCCGCTCTCGCCCTCGTCTATCGTCACGTTCTCCAGTCGCGTGTCGCGGATGGCAAACAAAGGCCGTTCGCCTCCGAAGGTCTGATCTATAATAACCGTCTTATCCATTTTCTATCTATCTATTAAAACATTATCTTATTTTTCACTCTTTCACTTTTCACTCTTTCACTTTTCACTCTTTCACTTTTCACTCATCTTCATCCACTTCCCCCATTTCATCCTCGCGAGGAAGATGAGGCCACGGAAGGTGAGTTCGATGGCCATGCCCAACCACACGCCTTGCAGGCCGTAGCTTGGAGCCAGCAAGGCCGCCAGTGTGACGCGTACAGCCCACATCGACAGCAGGTTCATCATCGACGGCTTTCGTGTGTCGCCGGCACCTACGAAGCAACTCATTGCCACGATGCTGGCAGCGAAGCCGGGCTCCGCCCACGCCTCGATGCGCAGGCATTCGGCGCCCAACTGGCGCACAGCCTCGTCGGGGGTCAGCGAAGCCATCATCAGCGGCGCTGCCATATACATCACCACGCCCATGAAGGTCATCACGGCAATGCCCAGGAGCGTCGTCATCCACGCGAAGCGTTCGGTGAGGCGGTAGCGCTTGGCACCATAGCTCTGCCCCACCAGCGTCGTCGCAGCCTCGCCGATGCCGTAGCCCGGCATGTAGCAGAGGCTCTCGGCGGTGATGCCCAAGGCATTGGCAGCGATGGCCACGGCACCCAGCGGAGCTACAATCACAGTGATGGTGATCTGCGCCACATTCATCAGCACGCGCTGCAGGAAGATAGGCCCCGCGATGTTGCCCGCCTTGCTGAGCGTCTGGCGCTGAAGATGGAACGAGCCGCGCTCGCCCAGCAACCGCAGCTCAGGACAGCGCGCCACGGCGTACCACATCAGATAGCCAGCGATCACGCCCTCGGCCAGAAGCGTGCCCAAGGCAGCACCCGCCACGCCGAGACCGGCACCCGGAATCGTGATGCCTTCCACCGTTCGCGTAGGAAAGATAAGGAAGAAGTTGAAGGTGACGTCCAGCACGCACATGACGATGTTGGCCAGCGACGGCACCTTGATATTACCAGCACAGCGCAACATCGATGATGCCAGCATATTAGCCATCGCCAGCGGAGCGCCAAGGGTGAAGATGAGGAAATAGGTCGAGGCATCGGCGCAGATCTCCTCGCCGCCGCCCAACCAATGGGGCAAGGGGTTGGAAATCAGCGCTCCAACTAAGCCCGTCACCACGGCCAGCATCATCGAGGCGATGAGGCTCTGGCGGAAAACACTGCGGGCATGACCGAGGTCGTTGGCACCCACAGCATGAGCCACTTGCACCGAGAAACCCGTGGCAGCGCAAGAAATGATGCTCCAGAACAGCCACGTCGAAGTGGCGATGATGCCGATGCTCGCCGACGCCAAAGCGCCCAGCGAACCCACCATGGCATCGTCGATGTAGAACATCAGGATGCTGGACATCTGCGACAGGATGGCGGGCAACGACAACAGCGCCGTCAGCTGCAACTGTTCAGCCGTCGTCAGCTTGCCGTGCTCGCGAATGCGCAGTAGAAGAATGTCCTTTGTGCTTGCCATATTTCAAAAACGGCTGCAAAGGTACACAAATTTTGAGAAATCAAAGGCTTGAAAAAAGCCTTTTTACGCCCTTTTAACGTTTTTTCTCGCAGCCGATTCCACTCCATCGGAGGAAAAAGCGTACATTTGCACGTCAAATCAAAAGCCAAAGCTCATGAATGGTCAGGAATTGCTCATTGCCGCTATCATTATCGCGCTCGTGATTGCCTTCATCATCTCGATGGTGGTGGTGAATGCCAACGCGAAGAAGATCATCGACACGAATACGCATTTAGTCGAGAACCAGCACCAACTGGTGGAAATGAACCGTCGGCAAGGCAGCGAGATCGAGAAACGCATGAACGAGCTCGAGCAACAGAGCAGTCAACTCGAGCAGCAGAAGAGCGAGCTCCACGAGCAGAAGGAGATGATCGCATCGCTCTTGCAACAGCAGCAGGAGCTGGCACAACAGCTGAAGAACGCCGTGCCTAATGAGGTGGCACAGCTGCAACAGCAGACTAAGGAACACCGCAAACACCTGGAACGGGCTGCCAATATGACGGATGAGGAGCTGCTGCCGTGGATTGACACCCAGATGGACGAGAAACGCCTGTTCACCGACCCCACCCTGTCGCTGAAGAAGATGTCCAAGGCTTTGGGCGTGACGCAGAAACGGTTGGGAAGCCTGTTCAAGAGCCAGCCGAAATACAGCAACCTGAGCGAATACCTCAACGAAAAACGGTTCCTCTATGCCTGCAAGCTGCTGCGCGAGGAACCGAGCTGGACCATTGAGGCCGTAAGTATCGAAGCGGGCTTCGGAAGCCGACGATCGTTCCAAATAGAGACCAGACGACGACTGGGAATCACGCCCGTGCAGTACCGTCTGTCACAAGGACTCGACGTAGCACCCAAGCATAAATAACGATGACGGCGATGGTGGGAACCTCCAGCGACAGCGTGCCTAACCACGAGTCGGAAGGGAACAGCAGATAAGTCAGCACAGGAATGATGCTGGAGATGAGGATGTAGAGCGCCATCCAGATGCCTACCTGCCGCAAGCGACCGCGGTAGCAGTAGGCGATGGCACATCCCAGCGGCAGATAGATCACCATCAGCAACACGGCGACGCACAGCCCGACGGGGTACATCAAAACCGGAATCATCACCGTGAAGAAGCCGGCGACGTTCAGCACGACGACGATCCACCACGCCACGGTCATCGGCCTATACAACGGCTTCATGCCGCGCAGCAGCCCCACGTACATCACCAGCGCACCGAAGGTCTGAATGATGGCCAACGCCCACGACGCATGTTCCTCCATCCAGTGGAGCAGCGGCGTCCAGTTGCAGACCGCCTGGATGAGGCAGCAGACAAATGCCGCCTCGATGAGCCAGCGAGGCAGACCGCTGTCGACGTGGTTCACACGATATCGGCTTTCGATGCTTTGCGCCAAGGTGGCGGCGCTAATGTCCTTCTGAGTGCTCTCCATACCTTGATAATGATCTACGGATTATGTTTGTGCAAAGGTAAGTAATTTTTAGCAATAACAAGTCCATCTGCCCCTAAAAAATAGAGCAAGGCATCCGAAAAACGCATTTTCTTCGCATAATCGGCATTTCAACGCAACAAATCCGACGATTTTTGACGTGAAGTGCAGCTTTTCTCGCATCAAAACGCTACCTTTGCAACCGCAAAACAAACAACCCCCTTTTATTTTATTTACTTAATTTATTCAAACAAACAATGAAAAAGAATCTTTTATGGATGATGGCCGCCATCCTCTTCTGCGGTTTCGTAATGACAGCATGCAGCAAGGACGAGAAGACCGACGACGGCGACCTCACCGTCAAGACTGTTGAAGTGAACTACAGCATCAAGCTCAACGACGACACCAAGGCAGCCATTCAGAAGGCCTACACCTGCACCATTGAGTACTACGACCAGAAGGGCAACCTCGTCAGCGTAGAACCCCTGAAGTACGGCAACAGCGAGTGGAATAACGGCTTCACCATCAACACGTTCCCCGGAAAGTTCGGCGTACGCGTCACCATAGCTCCCAAGGCTGACCTCTCTGGCGTCGCCGACAACGAGACCTTCGACATCATCTACCAGTTCGCTGTCTATGGCAAGCCCTCAAATGCTGAAGGTGAATACACCGAAAAGATTGGCGCTGACGGCACCGTCAAATACCAGCAGTCCAGCCCGAAGGCCTTGGCAGAAGATGGCGACAAGCTCGTCGACACCTTCTTCTACGATGTCGATGCCAAGGGCAATATCACGAAGGTGAAATAATTCCATCCCCTTTCTATAACGCGAACGGGTGCCGGTCCTTTTTTTTGAGACTGGCACCCGTTTATTATGTGTTTACGCTTACGTCCTTTTCTTCTTATTCACTCACGCCGCAGTTTGCTAAGTGCCGAGCTTGGTGGATTGGCGCAAAGAGCAATTTGAATGCTGATGCCAGCTGGAACGTCAAGAGACGAACCCTCCCCCCCATAGACACGGAGGCAGAGAAATGAAAAGCGCTGTGCCTCCGTGTGTTTTATGTGTAAGAGGCAAGCAATCGTATAAATATGTGAAAAATATGCGTGAGAATTTGGTCGATTGGGAAGAAATGTGTACTTTTACGGCCGTAAAACCAAGAAGAAATTATGAAACGCGTATTTAACCTTTTGATTTTTATGTTCGTGTGCGCGCTCGCGTATGCGCAATCGGGCATGACGAATCCCGTGAAAGTGTCTCTTGAGCGGCGCGTCGTGAGTGGCCAGCCCGACCTTATCGACCTCGTGTTCTCCTTCGCCATCGACGAGGGGTGGCACGTGTATGGCCCCGAGAACAGCGGCGGTCCCATCGCGATGACGTTCAACGCCGAAACGCTGGAGGGCTGTAAGAAGGAGGGCGCGCTGAAGCTCTCGCCAGCTCCCAAGCGCGTTCAGGACCCCCTGTTCGAATGCGAGGTGACGTTCGTCGAGAAGAGCGCCAAAGCGACGCAACGCCTGCGGCTGACGGGCGGCAAATGGAAGGCTGAGGGTTATCTGCAATACGGGGCGTGCAACGACGAGAACTGCATGCCGCCGACGAATGTAGAGTTCAAAGAGGAGGGAGAGCAGACCCAGCCCCAGCCTCCCACAAAAGGGGAGGAGCTGTCACCTGACAAGGCTGAGGAGACAGCCGGACAAGCGGACGATGGACAAGCGGAAGTCGACAACGGACAAACGGAGAATGAAATACAAGGCAGCGACTCATTAGCAAATGCGACCGTCCTCCCCCTTGACGGGGAGCGTGGAGAGGGTCTTTGGGCGCCCGTCATCGACGAGCTGCACGCCTTGGACGAGGCGTCGGACACGCAGTCGCGCTCGCTGTGGGGCATCTTCCTGCTGGGCGTGCTCGGCGGCCTGATTGCGCTGTTGACGCCCTGCGTGTGGCCCATCATCCCGATGACGGTGTCGTTCTTCCTGAAGCGCTCGAAGGACGACAAGCGTAAGGGCATTCGCGACGCCGTGCTCTACGGCTTGAGCATCATCGTCATCTACGTGGCTCTGGGCTTGCTGGTGACGCTCATCTGGGGACCGTCGTCGCTCAATGCGTTATCGACGAACGCTATCTTCAACCTGTTTCTGTTCGCGCTGCTGGTGCTGTTCGCCGCCAGCTTCCTGGGCGGTTTCGAGCTGACGCTGCCGTCGTCTTGGAGCACGAAGATGGACGAGAAGGCTTCCTCGACAACCGGTCTGCTGAGCATCTTCTTCATGGCTACGACGCTGGTGCTGGTGAGCTTCTCGTGCACGGGACCCATCATCGGCCTGCTGTTGGTGGACATGGTCACGAGCGGCTCGGTCATCGCCCCTACGGTGGGAATGTTCGGGTTCGCGCTGGCGCTGGCCGCTCCGTTCACGCTGTTTGCCATGTTCCCGACGTGGTTGAAGTCGGCGCCTAAGAGCGGCAACTGGATGAACGTGATCAAGGTGGTGCTGGGTTTGGTGGAGCTGGCCTTCGCGCTGAAGTTCCTGAGCGTGGCCGACCTAGCTTACGGTTGGCGCCTGCTGGACCGCGAGACGTTCCTGTGCCTGTGGATCCTGATCTTCGCCCTCATGGGCTTCTACCTCCTGGGTTGGATTCGTCTGCCGCACGACGAGGACGAATACGACGACGAGGGCAACGTGGTGGCACGTCCCAAGATTGGCGTGACGCGCTTCCTCTCGGCGTTGTGCGTGCTGGCCTTCGCGCTGTACATGGTGCCAGGCCTGTGGGGCGCTCCGTGCAAGGCCGTCAGCGCCTTTGCTCCCCCGATGTGGACGCAGGACTTCAACCTCAACGCCAACACTGTGGAGGCGGTATATACTGATTACGAGGAGGGTATGGCGGCCGCGCAGAAGGCCGGCAAGCCCGTCATGCTGGACTTCACGGGTTTCGGCTGCGTGAACTGCCGCAAGATGGAGGCTGCCGTGTGGCCTGATGCACGCGTGAAACAGCTGATGACGGAGGACTACGTGCTCGTGAGCCTCTACGTCGATGACAAGACGCCGCTGCCAGCCACGGTGGAGATCACCGAGAGCGACGGCACGGTGCGCAAGCTGCGTACCGTGGGCGACAAATGGAGCTACCTGCAGCGCTCCAAGTTCGGCGCTCAGACGCAGCCCTTCTACGTGCTCGTCGACCACGAGGGCAAGCCTCTCGCCGGATCGTATAGCTACAACGAGGACGTGCCGGCATTCGTGAAGTGGCTGGAGAGCGGACTCAAATAGACCCCCTCCCCGCTCCCCCTTTATGGGGAGAGTGGTCAACTTCAAGTATAGATGGAATTGATTGATAATAAGAGTATTATAGGTAACAACAGAATATCATATAAATAACATAACTAACATTTACAACAAAACCTTTAAAAACTTACATCAAGATGAACACAACAAACAGTCATAACATCCTGTTCTCCCCCTTACAGGGGGAGCGGAGAGGGGGTCTGGGACTTCACTTACTCCTTTTCTTTTTTATTTTTAGTTGCTCTTCAACCCTAATGGCGCAGCCTGGCACCTGGGACCGCGAGAAGTATCCTGATTTGCCTAATCCCAAGCCCACGGTGAACATGAAGGCGGCAAAGAAGATGGTTGAGCGCATGAAGCGCAGCATCGAGGCCGGCAACGTGCGACCCGACCACCTGAACAACGCCTTACTGCCTTCGTTCCCGCCCATCATCAACCAGTCGGGCGGCTCGTGCGGCGCGGCATCGAGCATCTACTATCAGTTTACCCATCAGATTAATACGGCACGCTTCACGGCAGCCGACACAGACGAGCGCCGCTATGCCACCCACTTCGCATGGATGCTCAACACCAACGGCACCGACGGCACAGGCTACGACCGCCTGGGCAAGGACGTGGGCATCGCCAGCTGCGCCGTGTATGGCGGCACAACCTACAGCCGCATTTACGGACGCTCGGGTCAGGACGACCAGGACGACGACTGCGGCTGGATGCAAGGCTACGACAGCTGGTACTCGACGATGCACAACCGCATCGTGTCGGGCAACAGCTTTCCCTTCAACTGCGGCACGGAGGAAGGTCGCGAGCTGGTCAAGAACTACCTCTGGAACCGCTGTGGCGACGACAGCTATGCCGCAGGAGGCATCTGCGGCATCGGCGTGGCAGCGGGCCCCTTCGAGGGCAATATCCCCAAGACGCCAGCCAACGACGCCGCTGGCGTCACAGGCATGAAATACGTCACCGACTGGAACGAGACCTACAACCACGCCATGACCATCGTAGGCTACGACGACCGCGTGGAGTTTGACCTCGACAAGAATGGCGTCGTCGGCGAGGCCATGAATGCCGACGGCGACAACGAGGTCGGCGCATGGATTATCTGCAACTCATGGGGCGACGGATATGCCAATAACGGATTCATCTACTGCCCCTACGAGCGATCGAACAGCGTCAAGGGATGGCCCAAGGAGAACAGCTTCACGCCTGGGTACTACGACGTGCTGCGCGACTACCGCCCCCTGCGCACCATCAAGGTGAAGATGGCCTACAGCCACCGCTCGGAAATCTGCCTCCACGTAGGCGTAGCACAGGAGGTCAACGCCACGAAACCCGAGAAAGAAATCACGCTCACGCACTTCAACTTCGCCGGCGACGGCAACCGCGGCAAGACACAGCCGGCACCAGAGATACCTATGCTCGGACGATGGGCCGACGGCGAGCTGCACACCGAGCCCATGGAGTTCGGCTACGACCTCACGGACCTGACCAAGGACTTCGACCTCTCGAGACCCCTGAAATATTTCTTCTGGGTCGAGACGCGCTCATGGGGCGTAGGCGAAGGCACCATCTACGAGGCCAGCATCATCGACTACAACCTCGACCACAACGGCGTGGAAGTGCCCTTCCCCATCGCAGAACCCATTGCCGTGCCGAGTGCAGGACAGAAGACCGAGATGACCGCCGTCGTGAGCACCGACTGCGTACCCGAACCCCGCAATCCCGTCATCGACGGCTCCGAACTCTCGTGGCAGGCACCTTCCGGCAGCCGCTACGAACCCTCGTCGTATAAAATCTACAAGAACGACCAACTCTACACCACCGCCACCCCACCTTCGACCTCGGCATACGTCGATGCCAGCGGCAGCTACACCGTCAGCGCTGTCTATCTGGTCAACGGCAACGAGGCTGAAAGCAAGCCCTCGACCATCGCCGTAGGCGCCATTGAGCCGCGGACGGACACCGACAACCGCATTGGCGTCATGACGACAGGCAGCAAGATTATCATCCCCGACTTCACCGACCGCTCCTACGAGGACTTCACCATTGAGTTCTGGCTATGGATGGACGCCAAACCCACGGCCGACGCTTTCGGCTTCCGCATCAAGGCCGACACGACGCAGTACTTCTTTAAAATCCTCAAGACCGCCCATTTCGAGGTGGGCAACGACGGCGGCTCCTACACACGCTCTGAATCAGGCATCGTGGCAGGACGCTTCAACCACATCGCCATCGTCAACCAGGGCATCACGACACGTGTCTATGTCAACGGTTCGCGTAAGGTGAGCTGGAACAACGGCTTCAGCCACCACGGCATCAAAGGCCCTGCACGCCTCGTCATCGGCGAGACCGAGGGAACGACCACCAACTACAAGAAAGTCTATGACGCCCCATGGAACGGCTACATTGACGAGCTGCGATTCTGGACATACGCCCTCACGCAGACCGAAATCAAAGCTTCCTACAAGAAGGACATCGCCCATCCGCAGCTCTACGACAAACTGCTGCATTCCTATGATATGAGCGTGCGCGAGGGAGAATCACGCTACCTCATCGACGGATGCGGAGGATGCGACGGACAGCTGGTCGGCAGCGACGAGGCCTTCACCTTCGAGAGCCATCCCATAGGCGACGAGAAGAACCCCCTCGTCAACGAGACAACGGCCAACTTCGCCTGCGCCGCCAACGCGACCGTGGGCAAACCATTCCCCATCACAAACCTCAGCGACGTCAACACCAACACATGGAACTGGACCGTCACAGGCACCGAACAGGAGAACATCGCTGGCACAGTCAGCCCCGTTGTCGTGTTCACGCAAGCGGGTCAGCAGACCATCACCCTTCAGACAACCAACATCTACGGCGAAACAGCCGAGAAGACGGCTACGGTGAACGTCGCTGACGCCACTGTGCCCACGGTGGACTTCACCGTGCCCGATGGCGACGTAGCAGCTGGCGCACACGTCACCTTCGTCAACACCTCAACGCCCATCGAGGCCGCAACCTACGAATGGCAGATTGAGGGCGCCGAGAATACCGTCGTCAAGACCGTGAACGCCGCCGCCACCTTCCCCGAAAACGGTGAGTACACCGTCACACTCACCGCCTACAGTCCCGCCGGAACAGCTTCGGCGACGAAGACCGTCAGCGTCGGTGCCGTAGCACCTGAAGCTGCCTTCAGCATTGCCAACAACATCATCCTCAAGGGCGAGCAGGTCAATCTCATCGACGAGTCGCGCTTCAACCCGACAGCATGGACGTGGGACGTCGCCAGCCCGCTGACCATCTTCCGCATCGAAGGCAAGGACAAGAGCGTTACGCTGAACACACCTGGCATCTACGACGTCACCCTCACGGCATCCAACGCCAAGGGTTTCAACAAGATAAGCCGGCAGAAAGCCATTGTGGTTTGCAACGCCGACGGCAAGAACGGCCTCCACTTCGACGGCGTTGACGACCTCGTCGAAGCAGCCTCACCCTTCCCCTCCGATGCTACCGCCGTGAGGACCTTCACCGTGGAATGGTGGATGATGCCGGGCCGCGTCACCGACAACAGCTTCCACATCGGAGACAAAGCTTCGACGATGCAAATCGCTGTAAAACCCACCGGCGAGATATCCCTCGACGTGAAGGACAAGAACCTGACAACCCCTGCAGGAACGGTCATCTTCGACGAGTGGCACCACTACGCCATCACCTACAAGACGAGCACGGCATATATCTATCGCGACGGCGAACTCATCACCACGAGCCGCATCACCAATGCCAGCAGCTTCCCCGTGCCTGAGAGCTTCACCATCGGCGGCACCAGTCAGCCCTTCAACGGACTCATCGACGAGCTGCGCGTGTGGAACAAAGCCCTGGCCGCCAATGACATCATCCCGCTGGCCGACGCTCCACTCGAGGATCCCGAAGCCAACGAGGCCCTGCTGCTCTACTACGACTTCAACCAAGACACCGGCGACGTCATCGACCGCTCCGGCCACGGCAACACAGGCAAGCGCATCAACTTCGGACCCGACGGCGACGCCTGGGAGAGCTCTTTCGGCATCTTCTTCCTTAATCCTACCGGAGCCACGGCCGACGTCACCGACAAGTACCTCAAGAACTACAAGCACCCGTTCACGACCGCATCGGGCACCGTCAACCCCGCCAATAGCTCGCGCTACCGTAAGTTGTTGATGAACAACACCACATCACCCTGGAAACAGCTGAACAACGTCAAGAACGGCAGCATCCTCACCGAATGGCACGTCGATACCGAAAAGAACAACTACCTCACGCTCGAGGACACCTACTCCGGCTTCGAAAGCGTCATCAAGGACCTCATGATATTCCAGACCGTCGAACTGCCCGCAGGCGAATACTCCTTCACGGCCGATCGCGACGGCGACGACTATTACTACAACTGGCTGACCGACGGCACTTACATCGCTGCAGCGGCCGGCGACAAGCTGCCCTTGACGGCAGACCTGCAGACCGATGCCCTCGCGTGGTCGCCCCTGAGCACCAGCCAGACCATCACGTTCATGCTCGAAGAACCGGCCACGGTGAGCCTCGGACTCATCGCCAACATGAGCGACAAGAAGTGCGTGGCCGTTGGCAAGTTCATCCTCAAATGCAAGCAGCTCGTCCATGGCGACGGCAGCGATTTCGACGGCATCTGCACACCTGCACTCACCGCCAAACACGACCTGCAGACCGCAGGCGGAATCGGATGCATCAACGTCCGCGTGGACAAGCCGCAGCGCGTCGTCGTCAGCGACATCTCTGGCAAGCGCATCTTCGCCGACTGGCTCGACTTCGACGCCCGTATTCCCGTACGCCGAGGTATCTACATCGTCAACAACCAGAAGGTCATCGTAAGGTGAGACCTTAAGGCAACATAAGGAAATCATCGAAGTTAAACTATATAACAAAACGACAACATGAAAGCATTCGTTTTCCCTGGTCAGGGCGCCCAGTTCTCAGGAATGGGCAAAGACCTCTACGAGAGTAACGCCGAAGCAAAGGCATTGTTCGACAAAGCCAACGACATCCTCGGCTTCGAAATCACAAAGATCATGTTCGAAGGCACAGCCGACGAGCTGAAGCAGACGAAGGTCACGCAGCCCGCAGTGTTCCTCCACTCTGTCATCACAGCCATCTGCCTCGGCGACAAGTTCCAACCCGACATGGTCGGTGGTCACTCGCTGGGCGAGTTCAGCGCCTTGGTGGCTGCAGGAGCCCTGAACTTCGAGGACGGTCTGAAGCTCGTGAGCGCACGCGCACAGGCTATGCAGAAAGCCTGCGAGGCACAGCCTTCGACCATGGCTGCCATCATCGGTCTCGACGATGAAACCGTGGAACGCATCTGCGCCGAGGTAGCTGCTGAAGGCGGCGTATGCGTGCCCGCCAACTATAACAATCCTGGACAGCTCGTCATCAGCGGCTCCGTAGAAGCCATCGGCAAAGCCTGCGAGAAGCTCAAGGCTGCAGGGGCCAAGCGCGCATTGCCGCTGCCCGTCGGAGGAGCTTTCCACAGCCCACTCATGCAACCCGCCAAGGACGAGCTACAGGCCGCCATCGAAGCCACGGAGTTCCACACGCCCAAATGCCCCGTCTATCAAAACGTCGATGGACAGGCTCACACAGAACCCGCTGAAATCAAAGCCAACCTTATTGCCCAACTCACCGCCAGCGTACGTTGGACACAGGAGGTGCAGGCCATGGTGAAAGCCGGAGCCAACGAGTTCACTGAATGTGGACCCGGCAAGGCTCTGCAAGGCATGATCGCCAAGATCGCCAAGGACGTCGAGGGACTCGTCGTACGCAGCGCATCAGAACTCTAAATGAAAACATCATTAACCCGACTGGCAAGCATCATGCTCTTCGCAGGGCTGATGCTCGCCTGCGCTGGCACAAAAGAAGAACAGATGAGCAAACCCGTCATCTATCAAGTTTTTACACGACTATTCGGAAACGACAAGAACGTCAACATCAAGAACGGCGACCGCACACAGAACGGCTGCGGCACCATGAGTGCATTCACACCTAAAGCCCTCGAGGAAATTAGCAAACTCGGCGTCACACATATCTGGTACACCGGCATCATCGAACATGCCACCCAAACCGACTATTCCTCGTTCGGCATTCAACACGACCACCACGCCATCGTCAAGGGAAAAGCCGGGTCGGCCTATGCCATCAAGGACTACTACGACGTTGACCCAGACCTCGCCACGAGCGTGCCCGCTCGCATGAAAGAGTTCGAGGACCTGGTGCGCAGAACGCATGAGGCACACTTGAAAGTCATCATCGACTTCGTGCCCAACCACGTAGCGCGCGAGTACCACAGCGACGCCTGTCCCGAAGGCGTTGAAGACCTCGGTGCAAGCGACGACACGACCCAGCACTTCTCGCCGAAGAACAACTTCTATTACTTCCCCGGCGAACAGTTCCACACCGACTTCGACCTCCAGCAGGACGAAAAGGAGCCCTACGTCGAACAGCCGGCACGCGCCACCGGCAACGATGTCTTCTCCAGCTTCGCCAACCACGACGACTGGTACGAGACCATCAAGCTCAACTACGGCGTGGACTACCTCAACGGACGCTCGAAGCACTTCGACGAGGTACCATCGACCTGGGACAAGATGCTTGACATACTGCTCTTCTGGGCTGGCAAGGGCGTCGACGGATTCCGATGCGACATGGCTGAAATGGTGCCTGCCGAATTCTGGGGATGGGCTATCCCACAGGTGAAGGAGAAGCACCCCAAGGTCATCTTCATCGCCGAGATCTACGGTCCCGATGCCTATCGAACATATATCCACGAAGGACATTTCGACTACCTCTACGACAAAGTCGGACTCTACGACACGCTGCGCGCCGTCACCTGCGGCAACGCCAATGCTGACGCTATCACGTCGTGCTGGCAAGCCGTTGACGACATCCGTCCCCACATGCTCTCGTTCCTCGAGAACCACGACGAGCAGCGCATCGCATCGGACTTCTTCGCTGGCAGCGCCGAGAAAGCAAGAGCCGCGATGATCGTCGCTGCTACCATCAGCACGGGACCCGTCATGATTTACTTCGGACAAGAACTCGGTGAGCGCGGCATGGACGACGAAGGGTTCAGCGGACGCGACGGACGGACTACCATCTTCGACTATTGGACCGTCAGCACCATCAACCGATGGCGCAACCGCAACCGCTTCGACAACCGCAGGCTCACGCCCGAAGAATTGGAGAACCAGGCCTTCTACGCCAAGCTGCTCAACCTATGCTCGCAGGAATCGGCCATCGAGGAGGGCGATTTCTTCGATCTGATGTACGTCAACCCTCCCTCGCCGACCTTCAATCCCAAGAAGCAGTACGCCTTCCTGCGCCACTACGACAGGACGACACTCATCATCGCCGTTAACTTCGACGACCAGCCAGTGGAGGTCGACGTGAATATCCCCGAGCACGCGTTCAAGCTCTATCGCATGAACTCACGACTGAAGATTCGCGCCACCGACCTGCTGACGGACCAGCCCGTTGCCACCAGCTTCTCGCCACAACGTCCGTCGCACATCAGCCTGCCCGCCAACGGCGGAGTCATCCTGAAAATCAAGACACGATAAGGACAAACGCCTATCCACAAAAACAATTCGCGCGCGAACCTATTATTATAAGGAACGCGCGCGAATGTCGTTTAAGTCCTACGCTAAGTAGAAGGCACCGTTTCAAAGCAGCGAAGCCTGCGTTTACTTCTTGGCGAGGAGGTCGCGAATCTCAGTGAGGAGCTCTTCCTGAGTCGGACCGGCTGGAGCCTCGGGTTCGGGAGCAGGTTCTTCCTTCTTCTTGTTGAGCTTGTTCATGCCCTTAATCATAAGGAAGATGCAGAACGCGATGATGAGGAAGTCGATGATGTTCTGGATGAACTGACCGTAAGCCAGAACGGCCGTGCCGGCTTCCTTAGCCTCGGCCAGCGTCTTGAATTCGCCATCTCCCAGGGTGACGAAGAGATCCGTGAAGCTGATGCCACCAGTCATTTTGCTGATGAGCGGCATGAGCACATCGTCAACCAAAGAGCTGACAATTTTACCAAAGGCACCACCGATGATTACACCGACTGCCATGTCCATTACATTGCCTCGCATTGCGAAGTCTTTGAACTCTTGAACGAAATTTGCCATGATTTAATATAATTTATGGGGTTTCATGATGCAAATATAAAACAAATTTTGTACTTTTGCAGCGAAAAACAGAAAAAAATGACGAAAAGGACCCTAAATTTCCTGATTTTGGTTGTCACAGCGGTACTATTTGTGGCTTGTAAGAGCGCGGAGTACTGCAATTGCGGATAATTATGGGGTCACAACAACAGATAAACAACAAGCATTGTATTTTACAGTTAACATAGTATTGTTTTAACCCAAAAAGAAAACAAAAGAAAAAATGACAAAAGTTGCTATTAACGGCTTCGGCCGTATCGGTCGCCTCGCTTTCCGTCAGATGTTCGAGGCTGAAGGTTATGAAGTAGTCGCTATCAACGACCTCACCAGCCCCAAGATGCTGGCTCACCTCCTCAAGTACGACACCGCTCAAGGTGGTTTCTGCGGCAAGTTCGGCGAGAACAAGCACACCGTTGAAGCTGGTGAAGACTTCATCGTTGTTGACGGCAAGAAGATCACCATCTACGCTATTCCCAACGCTGCTGAACTGCCTTGGGGCAAGCTCGATGTTGACGTCGTCCTCGAGTGCACCGGTTTCTACACCTCCAAGGAGAAGTCGATGGCTCACATCAACGCTGGTGCCAAGAAAGTCGTTATCTCCGCTCCCGCCGGCAACGA
>JAEEGL014663751.1_pt1 | contig 28447 bp, 50 predicted proteins | sample 9134231 | NCBI WGS metagenome assembly JAEEGL01 (sample SAMN16246548, study PRJNA631951) | gut metagenome | biome: gut microbiome; feature: rumen; material: fiber-attached | host: Bos | place: Iran: Karaj | collected 2018-10
ATGTATGATTTATATCGTGCAATCATGAATTACTGCAAAGAACAAGACCCCGAAGCCATGATTATCTTCGGTGGAGACGCTTGTGACCGTGGCTCTGATGGATATAAGATTATGAAAGAGTTGCTCGATAATCCGCAGGTAGTTTACATCAAAGGGAACCATGAGGATATGTTTGTTCGCGCAGCTGATGTAATTCATAAAACATTTCATGATGAATGTACACTTCAAAAAATTGAGGACTTTCTTTATACATGTAGTAGCTATGATGAAGGATCGATTGAAGTACAGAATGTAATCTGTAATGGTGGCTGGAGCACTTTGCGCGATTGGATGCTCGATGGTATGCCAATGGATTTTGTAATGCGTATTAAACTTCTTCCATTGACCGCGCAATATGAAAATTTAGATTTTTGTCATGCCGGTGGAGATCCAAAAATTTACACACGCGTTACTAAACATGAATATGAAGGAATCCCCGTAAATGAAGAAAATACTGAAATGATGATTTGGGATCGTAATTGGCTGGGATTTGGATGGATACCAGGAAGAACTTGTATTTTCGGACACACGCCTGTCATTCATTTACCTGCAAAATATTACGGACGAGATAAGAGTAGTGCGCGTGCTCATCCTTGTAAATACGTAGGAATGGTTGATGAAAGATTAACTGGGGCGCGTCTTTGTATGGATACCGGGGCTTGTATAAGTGGACGAGCCTATGTTCTTAATTGTAACACGATGCAAGCAACTGGATTTATAGATACAGATTCTGAAAATGATGAAATTAGAAAACATGATATCAAAAAAATTGAAGTGATTCAGCTTTAATACCATTACTTAACTTTATGAGAGAAAGCCATTCAATTTGAATGGCTTATTTAATTTAATTAGGTGGTGAGGACATGGCAGACTTTAAATAGGTTGGTAACCTTGCATTTTACGAAGGATGGCGACCTAATTATGTTTATTTTAGTAGTCTTTTAGATTATGCTAATGTTATGTCTGATGGACACCACGGTGGTTGGAATCCAGATCTAGCAATGCAAATTGCTTCTCACGCGGTAAATGATGCTAAGCAGCATTTAAACCCTGGGCAAATGTCTGAAGCTGAAAGTGTCGCACATTTTACTGAAAAATTTGAACAAATCATTTAGTTCTTGTAGTCAGCTATTATGTTCGAACAACGAAATGAATCAGCTTATATATAGGAATTATATGATTAGCTATAGAACACCTTTACTGCAAAAGAACGAAAAGAAATTAAAGCTCTTATGTAGTTAGATAAATTATTAGCTAAAGCAAAAGAATCTCCTTCTATTGAATATGATTAGATCAATGTTTTAATTAATGTATTAATGCAAGGATTTAGTAATATGCACACTGTTCTTAATTATGAAGAACAAAGAGTTAAAAAGATGGATGATAAACTAAAAGAATTTATTCATAGTAGAGGTAATCAGGCAGCTGGTTTAAAACGTTCTGCAAATGAATCAACTTAGAAATAGTTAGATGCCGCCGCGCGAGCAGAGGAAAGATTACAAAGAAAAATTTTAGTAGAATATGCAACAACTGGGCAATTAACTAGAAAAGAAGGAGATAAATATGTAATTTTCGGCGCGGCTACATTAGAAAGAGAAATTCCTCAAGCTATTGACCGCGTATTTTCAGATTGGGCTAATAATATGATTGAAAAACTTATTTCTGACCGAAAATTTGTTAATAAACTTAGATTAAAACTTAATAAAAAATTTAATAAAGATAGCTATCCTGTTGATGGTAATTTTCTTTGGTTAGAAGATGAATTTCAAAAAGATACAATTCAAGCAATTATTGCTCTTGGATTAAAAGATTTAGAAACTGCAATAAGTAAAGAAATTTCTGACGGTTTAGTTAAATCAGTTAAAAGTAAACTATTAAGTACTGCAGAAAATGATATTTTTAATTAGGTGCATAGCTATAAAATAGAAGGTTTAGATACCAAATTTGGACGTATTGTTAAACAACCTGAGTTAATAAGAGAAGTTCATAATCTTGCAGACTTAGAATAGCGCAATGCCACTGAACTTTATGAAGCAATGCGAAGATTAATAGAAGCAGAAAAAGATTAGACAAATAAGGGCGGAAAACATTCTAGATCATATTTAATTTAGGCTATGGAAGGAAATAAAAGCAAAATAGATGAAAATAGTTTAATATAGACTGAAAATATAATCTCTTTAATCGAAACTTTAGAAAAATTATAGAAAAAATACGAGGATGCTCGTAAAGCATGGCATAGAGCAAAAAAGAAAGCAGACAATGAATTAATAAAAACTCCTAAGGAATTAAAATTATCTAAAAATATGTCTGTTAAACTTGAAGTTAAAAATGGTGAATTACAAATAGAAAGAGGATCATTATTAGATTTAATAAAAAATGATAATAGATTTGGTTCTTTTGACTTTAGTAAGTTTAATCCACAATCTCTTAAGACGGCCATTCAGACACTTAAACGTAAAGCATCTATTAATTTAAAAAATAGCATTATTTCTTCATTACGAAATGCTAAATTTGAGATGCCTCAAAGCCAATTAACTGCCATGGTTACACGTGAATTAAGGTCTGTTAAAATAAATATTAATGGGCCAACACTAGCAGAATTAATGACTGGTATTTATTTTAAGGGAAACGCAACTCATGCTATAGTTGATTGGAATAAATATAAAGGAAAAAACGACTCTGTTCAAATATTAATTGCTTCAAGTAAAGCTATGCATAAGTTATAGTTAAGTAAGTTCTATGAAACTTTTCTAAAAGAAGACCCTAAAATATAGGACTATGAAAAAGCTGTATATGAGGCCTAGGAAAACTTAGCTTTAGCATATCAAAAAGCTATTGATTCAGAAGTTCAAAAATTAACTTCTGATAATGATATGCAAAAATATTCTAAAATGATTGGTATTATGGATGCTGATTTAGAAGAAGCGAAAAAAAATGATAAAAAATTAGCGCAAGCTGATGAAGAACTAAAAAAAGCAACTGAAGAATTGCTCGGTGCTTATAAGTCAGCTTACCGTCGACGCTCAAGCAGTCAAGAAGTTGAAGGAATTAGTCCAGAATTATTTGAACAAATTGGTAGAGATTGTTTAAATACAATTCAAAGAGCATTTTATGTTTCAACAACTGTTAAATCTGCTAATGACTATGTTAATGACTATGGTTTTAAAGGCGGCACATTAGGTTCAGATTTAGATGCTCAACTCGCTCGTTTAAATGATATATTTGAATCAGCAGGAGTCCCAATTGATTAGGATGATTTTGATTGGTTACGCTCGGCAATTCTTAACTGCTTCCCGGGATCTGCGGTTGGAGAAAAAAATAAAGGATTAATCGAGAGTTATCTTGGGTCTCTCGCAGCATTCGCGCTATTTGATGAAGGCGCGGCGGAAGCAGATATTGTAGATACTTTTAAAGATACACTTGCTCGTGCAATTAGAAATAATGAAACCCGTAAAATAGTACACCTATATGTAGTAGATGGAATTTATGTTAAAGGCTCTGCCGTACTGCAGCGTGTATTAGATTCATTACAGGGCGATGTAATGCAAAATATACAACAAATTCCTAGCCTTATGAGACGCGGCGCAGGTGTAACAATTATTAATAAAGCATCAGAAGATATGATTCCAAATAGACCTTGGAAAAAGCATCTTGAAAATCAAGATACTAAGGCTTGGGAAACTGTTAGTTCTAAAGTCACAGATACAGTATCAATTAAAATACTATTTCTTGCTGGCTTATTAGATATTATTCATAATATTAATGCAACGCTTAATAAAGCTGAAGCATTAATGTAATCTTTTACAGGAGGTGATCCAAAATGTCCAAATTCAGTGACTTCTTCCTCGGCTTCAAAAAGCGCTACGATGCATAGGTCATTAGAAATCAAAAGATGGACGAGTTTCTTTCAAGTGCAAAGACTAACTTTGATAAAATTAGTGAAATAAGCACTTCAGTTAACAATTTAGACTCAAAAGTAGCAACTCTTGAAACAAAGATGGATGACTTACAAACTAAAGTAACAGCTATGGATAGCCGTTTAGAAGTCATAGGAAGGGGTACGAAAATTGAGCTTCTAGAAACATTATATCGTTGGCGAAAATTATTGGTGGAGCGTGGTTGGAAAACCAAAGAAGAAATGAAGGAAATCAAAGATTTATATGAACTCTACAATAAAAAGCTAGATGGTAATGGACAAGGAACTTAGTATTATCATGAAATCGAAGCACTACCTGAAAGAGAAATCGCCTAATAATTGACTTTTTACTTAATTTAAGGTATAATATAATTAAGTGAAGGGAGGAAATTATGATACAAGAGAGACGAAGCAGAGCGCATATTGCACAGCTTGAAATATATACAGATGGTTCGTTGAAAAAGTTAGGAACCAATGCAACTTTTGGCGGCTGGGGCTTCATTGCTCTTCGTGGCGGAGAACGAATTTATGAGGTTGCCGGAAGCGAATATGGGACCACAAACCAGCGTATGGAATTATTGGCGATACGCAATGCCTTAGAGTTCGCGCAGAAGAACCGGCATCCCAATGAAAATGTCATTATTTATAGTGATTCGGCGTATGCAATTAATTGCTACTTGCAAGAATGGTACGAAAGATGGCAACGAAATGGCTGGGTAAATGCCAAAGGAGAAGATGTTGCTAATCAAGATTTATGGATACAAATTATTCCATATTTTGATAATTTTTGGTATCATTTTTCAAAGGTAAAAGGTCATGGTGAAAATTATTGGAATAATGAATGTGATCGAATTGCTCAAATGGCAGCACAAGAATTAAAAGATAATTTTAAAGGAGAAATTAATGGATAATAGTATTTATGAAGTATCAAGGGATGAATATGCGGGATTTATCGGTCAGCTCGATAAAGCTAAATGTGATATTGAACAATTTTATGAAAATGGTTTTACTATTATTAAAATTAGAAGTAAAGCCACTAACACACATTTATGCACCCGCATAATTCCCGAAAATGAAGAAGAGCATTATTATGTGTTTAATATGCCCGCAGACGATGAGCGTGTCGCGCCCAAGCCTGTAATGAAAATTACACTTAAAAGCAAGGAAGAGGTTCAAACTTTCTTTGATGCTCTTAATAAACTCCAATTGGAGGCTAAGAAAAATGCAGGAAATATATAAAGATATAAGAGATAGTGTTAAACAAGTCGCTGATTTTGCTTGGAATGTCGCAGTCGCATAGCCAAACCCTATGGATGCTGCAAACTTTCTAGATAATGTAACTCGTTATTATAAAAACTTTTTGACAGATGAAGAAGTAGAATTTCTCCAGTTCTACTTTAATATGAAAATGGAGATGATGAAACAATGAAAGGTACAATTCTTATATCCGGCAAATCCGGCAGCGGCAAAGATCTGTTAGCACAGTTTATGAAAGAAGAACTTGCAAAGCATGGACAAAAAACACTAATCATTCACTTTGGTGATGCAGTGAAGTGGGTTTTGCGTGATTACTTTAATTGGGATGGAAAAAAAGACGCTGTTGGACGTACTCTATTGCAAAGAGTAGGCACGGATATTGTTCGCATGAAACATCCTAATTTTTGGACAGGAATTGTCGTCGGGTTAATTCAGGCATTTGAGCCTTTTAGTGACTTTGATGTTGCTATTGTTCCAGATGCACGTTTTGAAAATGAAGTAAATATTTCATTACAAGAATTAAAAAATTGTGTAGCTGTTCGTATTGAACGTAAAAATGAAGATGGAACACCATGGGTTAATCCGTTATTAACAGAATCACAACGAAATCACGCGAGTGAAACATCATTAGATGTATTCGCTTTTGACTATATAGTACATAATGATGAAGGGTTAGACACTCTTCGAGAAAGCGCACAAACAATACTTGAAGATTTAAAATTAATTTAAGGAGAATAATATGGATTACGAAAAATCAGAACCTATGAAATATTGGTCTGCACCAACATCTATGAGTCCTGAGATGAAACGTATGAAACTTGAACAGATGATCGATAGTGGCAAATATATGTTCGGTCTTAAGACAGATGGTAATTGGTCACGCGCGGTCATTACTGAAACAACGGATGTTCTTCAAACAAGAGGAATTTCTAAAACAACTGGTACATATGGTGAAATTCAAGATAAAGTTCTATTCTGGGAAGATGTATGTAATGCTTTTGAAAAAGGCACAACAGTAATTTTAGGTGAAGTATATCTTCCTGGTGGTATTGATAAAGATTGCGGTTCTATTCTTCGATGTCTTAGTGCAAAAGCTATTGCAAGGCAGAAAGAAAATCCCCTTCACTGGCGCATTTTCGATGTGCTTGCACTTGATGGTGTAGACATGATGAATGAACCATTTGATGAAAGAATTAGATTAATTCCAATAGTAGTCAATCGTATTAATTCTCCTTTAGTAGAAGGAGTTGAATATTATGAAATGGATAGTACGTTCTTTGACAAGATGGGTGAGATCTTCGCGGCAGGCGGTGAAGGCGCTGTCTGCTACCGAAAGGATTCTCGTTATGAGCCAGGGAAACGTGGTCCGCATGCCTGGGATACATTAAAGGTAAAGCAGGAAATTGCATCTGAGATTGATGCATTTATTAGTGGTATTGTTCCAGGCGAACGTATTTATACAGGTAAGGATCTTGGATCTTGGCAGCTGTGGGAAAATCAGCGGTCTGGTGAAAAAGTTGTTGGTTCTTACTTTGGAGAATATCAAGCTGGCGGTGCCTATCTACCAGTTACTAAGAATTATTTTAATAACTGGCCGGGCGCAATTCAAGTGTCAGTTTATGATAATAATAAAAATGAGGTTCCATTATGCAAGGTTTCGGGATTGACAGAAGAATTCAAATCTTCCTTGCGGGATGACCCAGAAAGATGGATCGGTTGCCCAGTCTCAATTTCTGGCATGATGGTAAGCTCGGCGAAAGCAGATTCTGAAGGAAATGGAATTTCTATACGCCATCCGCTTCTTAAGCGCATTAGAGAAAATGATATTTCTAAAGAAGATTGCACACTCGCTAAAATTTTAAGTTAAGTGCAATTTATTGCACTGAGGAGGTTCGTATGAGTTTAGAAGAACTATTTAGTGCATTACAGACGTCAGGCTTTGATCCGTCATTGTATTAGTACTTTAATTAGTTAATCAACCATAGAACAATTGTGTTTAATTGTGATGTATAGGGAGACCTAATGGAGAAAGTTTATCTTCCATTACGCGATTTTGAGTTGGATGATTCTACATCTCCAGTAACTCTTATTATGAATAGTGATGGAGGATCAGTTTCTGATGGATTCTTCCTTGCACATTATATATCACAGTATTCTAAACCGCTGAATATTATAGTTCCTGGCTATGCTTGCTCAATGGCAGCTGTAATTTTAGCCGGTGGCGGAAAGAATAAAAACGTTATTCGTTATTGTTTCCCCTGTTCGTATGCTCTAATTCATGATGGTTACGTTGCGCTGGCGGCGCAAGAAACAAAAACTGCGAATGATATTATGGCTTTTAATGATAATGTAGATAAACAAATTCGTCAGTTTTTTATTGATAATACCAATATTACCGAAGAAGAGTATGATTCACATAGTCGTCATCAATGGTTCTTAGATGCAGAAGAAATGCTAAAAGATGGATTAATTGATGAGATATATGGGAAGAAAAAGGAGGAACGCTATGAAGACGATTCATTGGGCGGACACGTCAGCTCTACTTCATCAGCAGATATTGAATCCTGATGTAACAATAGCTATAAGTCCAATTACTTTAAATGAATTAGAACATATTAAGAATAATGAAAAAGAAAGTGCATAGATTAAATTCAAAGCGCGTGAAGCGGTTCGTGCAATATTAGGAAATGAACATTTTGAAATTATATTAATAGATAATAATAAGATTGATAAATTACTAAAGAAATATAGTTTCTTAGATAATATCAATGATCATCGTATTATTTGCGCCGCAGAATTATATGCTCAACAAATAGATTCAAATATTATATTTTTAACTAGTGATTCTTTACAATACTTGTTTGCTCAATAGTTACCGCATTTAGATCCATATTATCCACTTGATGAGAATATGGCAGAAAGAGGAACAGAAGAATGGGCGGGTTGGGGTAAATATTTCCCGACAGAACAAGAAATGGCAATGCTTTATTCAGATCCAAAAGTAAATACGCTTAAATGTAAAACTAATGAGTTTGCCGAAATTTTTGAAGGATCAGTACTAAAAGATATATTATTTTGGAATGGACAGGAATATAGACCATTAAAATATAAAGATATAAAGAGCGATTATTTGAATTAGACAATCAAGCCTCTAAATATTGAATAGAAAATGGCATTTGATCTATTATAGAACCCAAATATTCCTGTTAAATTATTTACTGGTGTTCCTGGTTCTGGCAAAGACTTTTTAATGTTCTTACATGCCTGGAACCTAGTTCTACAAGGTAAAAAAGATAAGATTATATTCGTTCGTAACTTAGTACCCTTTAAAGATGCGCCTGAGATAGGTTTCTTAGAAGGCTCCATGCAAAAGAAAATTGAATGGGGACTCGGACCAATTGCAAGTATTCTTGGCGAAGAAGGCTTGCAGATGGCGCAGTAGGCAGGATAGATTGAAGCTGTAAACTTAGGATTCATTCGCGGTATGAGTTGGGATAATGTAATTTTATATGTATCTGAAGGTCAGAATATTACTGGTGGTGGTTATAAACTACTTATTAGCCGCTGCGGAAAAGGATCTGAACTTTGGATTAACGGCGACACTTTGCAAACTGATGGTAAGAAGTTTGAAAGTAATAATGGTATCGAACGATTACTTACTGGACTTAGTGGAAATAAACTATTTGGGACAGTAAAAATGTTAAAAACAGAAAGATCTGAAGTTGCTGAATTAGCAAGTATTATTTAATAAAAGGAGAAATAATTATGAAAGAAAAGTATGTAAAGCCAGAAATCGAAGTTATTCGCTTTGATACATGTGAAGATATTATCACATGTAGTAACTGGCCAGATAGTCCAGTTGGTCCTGTTGGCCCTGGACATCATGGCCCTCAGCCTCCAGCACCTCCTGGCCCACATGGCCCTGGACATGGTCCAGGACACGGCCCTGGTCATCATTAATAATTGGGCGCTTCGGCGCCCATTTTTTTATTTGACTTTTTTTAAAAAATGTGGTATAATAAAAGAAAATTGGAGGTTTAACATGAAACCATTAGTCAAGTCTCCTTTAAATTATATAGGAAACAAATCACGATAGATGCCACAATTACTACAAATTTTTCCAAAAGATATAAATAATTTCATTGATTTATTTTGTGGTGGCGGCGACGTAAGCGCAAACATAGAAGCAGAACACAAATTTGCTAATGATATTAATACTCCTGTAATTGAAATTTTATAGGATTTTCAAAAATATTCATTAGAAGATATGATGAATTATATTAATGGGCGCATTGAGGAATTTGACTTGAGTAAAACCAATGAAGATGGGTATTTACAATACAGAGAACTACATAATACTCCTGGATCTGGATATGATACCCCATTAGATTTGTTTACAATAAGTCGTTTTAGTTTTAATTAGATTCTGCGTTTTAATAATAAATTACAATATAATGCTGCTTTTGGTAAAAATCGTAGTAGTTATAATTCTAATATGAGAAATAATACGCTTGCTTTTCATCCACGAATCCAAGATGTACAATTTACCTCAATGGATTTTCGCCAATTTGATTTAAGTAAGTTTGGAGAAGGAGATTTCTTATATGCTGATCCACCATATTTAATTGCTAATGCAGATTATAATGCGGGTCGAACAGCAAAACTATCTTGGGGCGCACAAGATGAAACTGCTTTATATCAATATTTAGATGAGGCAAATAAAAAACAAATAAAATGGGCAGTCTCTAATTTTCTAAAATATAAAGATAAGGTTAATACAATTGTTGAAGATTGGGCACGTGAACATGGATACAATATTTATGATATAAACTGCGATTATTCAAATCTTACAACAAAAGCAGACAGAATACCAAACTCAACTGTAGAGGTATTAATTACAAATTATAATCAGTAAGGAGGTAAGTATGCAATAGGGTTGGGAATGTCAAAAATGTCATAATGTATATTCTCCTACTACTCCTTTCTGTTTATATTGTTGGTTCTAGTCACAATCTACTCCGATTTAGACTTTTACTCCTATTGAACCAACTCCTAAACCGGAGCCCGAGCCAGAACCAATTCAAATAGTAGAAGAAATTTCACCACCACCACCACCATCATCAGAACACGCACTAATCCGTCAAAATAAAAATTTAATTTTACCACACATAGATCTTACTATTCCTGTTTTAAATAAGAAACCGGACGTCCCACAATCAAAAAATTATCCAGATACTAAAATTTATTTAGGTGGTATAGGTCATTCTAAGGAACGTGCAGTTAAACGCCATTTTAGAATACCATATATATTGGATAGTATTATTGATTTACCTTCACGCCCAAGTGGATTAGTAAGAAAATATTTTGATTATGTAAAGGATAATAAAATTGAATACTTATTAGATAGTGGTGCATTCAGTTATATGAATAATCCAAAGAAAGCATTTGACTTAGCTACACATTTAGAGCAATACTGTTATTATATAAATGAATTTGATATAAAAGATTTTGTAGAATTAGATTTAGATGTTTTTATGAGTTTAGAAGAAGTAGAAAATATTAGACGAAAAATTTATTTAGAGACACATAAGTAGCCAATCGTTGTTTTTCACCAAGAACGCGGGGCAGATTATTGGAAGAAAATGTGCTGTGAAAATGAATTTGTTGCTATCGGCGGATTAGTTACAGGAAATAACTGGAATTCTATTGATGGACAAAAGGTATTATCAGATATGTGTGATGAAGCACATATGTATGGAACAAGAGTACATGGACTAGGGTTTACTCCTTTAACGCTATTAAATGCTCATACTATGTTTTTTGATACAGTTGATAGTACAAGTTGGAACTTTACTAAACGCGGTTGCACGGCCGCGATCGGTGAACATGGTGAATTATTAAAATTAGAAGGAACAAATTTTTTCTCTGCAACAGAAGGACAAGAAAATGATTTACGCGTGTGGGCAGAATTTGCTACCAATTATCGTGGCGGCCCACGCAATTAAGGAGGTTTTATGGAACTAATTGAAAAAGATGGACATGAAATTATTAAAAACATATATAAAGTTAAACGTATAAGCTACCATGCCAATGCATTCACAAGATGCCCAATTGGAAAAGAATGGGGCAGAATGTTTATTGAAATCAATGCAGAATTAGGAGATCAAATTCCTAATTATTGCGATATTGATACTTTTATTCAAAAAGAAATTGATAATCACTGTTTTATAATTGAAGAAGTTGGATATAAAGTTTATGAATTTGTAAAACAGTTATGTAACCCTAAACAATTACAAGTGGTATTACATGATGAAAGCAATGCTTTCAATACTACATATGTAACCATTGAAGAATAATATATAAGTGAGGAAACCACGATGAAAAAAACCGAACATAATTTAACTTTATTAACCGTGCTATTTGTAGCGGCACTATTAACTGCAAATATCATTAGTAGTAACGGAATGATATTAACCAATATTTATTTAGGAAATATTCAATTACTTGCACCCGCGGCAGTATTAGCTTATGCTATTACATTTTTATGTACTGATATTATCAGCCAAATTTGGGGCAAGAAAGAAGCAAATTTCGCTGTTATCTGCGGTTTAATTGCACAAATAATATGCACATTATTAATTTACCTAACTCCTATCATCTTTAAGGCTTGGTTTGTAGGAAGCGATGTATATACTGCTTTAAATAGTTTAGGCTGGTTTACTGCTGGTAGTTTAGTCGCATATTGCTTTTCTCAGACTTGGGATATTTATGTTTTCCATAAAATTAAAAATTGGGCAGAGAAAAAATGGGGGACAGAGACATATAATAAACATAGATGGTTATGGAATAATGGTAGTACAATGACTAGCCAAATTATTGATACTGTTATCTTTATTGGTATAGGATTTGGTATTGGACTACATATGTCTGGATCAGAGCTGGTTGGTTTAATGATCGGACAATATTGTATAAAATTCATTCTCGCCGCATTGGATACACCATTATTTTATCTATTTACTCATAAAAATAAGAGCATCAAGTGATGCTCTTTTTATTTGACTTTTTGTCAAATTTATGATATAATTAAAAAAAAGATATGGAGGTTTACCCTAATGAGTAATTCAAAACCACTTGGTTATCTTGGTGGAGATATTATGACGCGTGGTAGCAACCTTGCTCGTCAAGAAGAATACGATAAATTTGAAGAAGCTGGTATTCCTGGAGAAGTTTACAGTCCCGTTCAAAACAAATCTATTAATGACAAATCGAATATGACTGAGGAAGAGAATAATCATTTAGCCGAAAAGATTGTTGAAGCAGATGTTGAACGTCTTTGGAATAGTGATTATACTGTTTTATGTCCAGAACAAAGTGCTATTGGCACAATGTGCGAAATGGGCATTTTGTATGGATGGAAATATATGGCAGATAAACTTCTTGAAATGTTTAGAGAATCGGACTTAAATAATGTTTCTGGATATAAGACAGAAGAAGAAAGATACAAACTAATAGCACAGAAATTCAGTGATTTTTTAATGGAATGGTATAATGAAATTAAACGAATTGCTAATAAAAAGAATTATGCCCATTACTTTGATATTCGTACCAATCACCTAAACGAAAAGGATTGGCGCCGTAGCTTCTCTATAAATCAATTCCTATATGGAATCATTCTTGCGGCTACCGCGGATGGTACCTTACATAATAATTTTGATGAAATTCTTCCTTTACTTAAAAAAGAATATTGTAAACAAGAGCAAATAACGTTTGACTCAGAATGGAGGTAAACAATGAACAGAACTGAAAGACCTTATAAAGGTTGGCAATGTCCAAGATGTAAATAGATAAATGCGCCATGGGTACCTTATTGTGATTGTGAAGAACAAGAACAGACAAAATCCAATACAATTACATGGGGCGCTCCAACTTATACATGGGATACTATTACAAATGCTAGATACCCATATACAGTAACTACTAATGCTACTGACGCTACATATACTACAATTGATGCAACATTAAAAAATAACACAACAGCATCTGGTAAAGCAAATGATATTCATTATACAATGACATCACTAAATCAAGGAGATAAATAAAATGCTTTATAATATTAATGATAGACTCCCTGCAAAGCGCCTATTAGTAGCAGCACTTCAGCAGGTAATTGCGTGTTTCGTTGCTACTATTCTTATTCCACAGATTTGTGGATTACCAATTGCACCAGCTATGATCGGCGCGGGTATTGGTACTTTAATCTATCAGTTATTTACCCGTGGTCAGAGCCCGATGTTTATTAGTTCTTCAGGCGCATTTGTAGCTGCTATTATCGGCGCGCTCGCTATTGGAGGAGGCGTTGCTGGTCCAAACTATGCAGCAGTAGCTTGGGGCGGTTTAATTGTTGGCGCTATTTATTGTACAATTGGATTCCTAATTAGTATAAAAGGAACAGCATGGATTAATAAGTTGCTACCACCAGTAGTAATTGGGCCCATCGTTGCAGTTATCGGTTTAAATCTTGCAACATTTATCCCTACATATTTTCAAGTAAATGGACAGTATAGTTTACTTGGTGTAGGACTTGGTATGCTTACACTTATCATTACCGCACTAATTTCTCATTATGGAAAAGGATTTATTAAGAATCTTCCATTCCTATTTTCAATTTTAATTGTATACGCTTTCGCTGCGATTCTCACAGTATGCGGTGTGCCAATTATTGATTTTAGTGCATTTAATAATGTTCATCTATTCCAGATGCCAGACTTCGCATTCTTACATCTGAATATGGGAGCGGTCACATTAGGACAGTTTGCACAGATTGTACTCCTATTTGCTCCATTATCTCTTGTAACTATTGCTGAACACATTAGCGATCATAAGGCACTTAGTGCCGTTATTGGTAAAGATTTAACACAAGACCCTGGCGTAGGTAGAACTTTAATTGGTGACGGTTTAGCTTCTACAGTTGGTGGTTTTACTTGTGGTCTAATGAATACGTCTTATGGCGAATCTGTAGGTACAACTGGATTTAGTAAGATTTGTTCTAAATATGTAATTACGCTTTCCGCTATTATCATGGCAGTTGCGGGTTTCTTCGGACCGCTACAGGCTTTCCTTGTAAGTATTCCAGCTTGCATCTTTGGTGGATGTGCGGCCGTACTTTATGGATATATTACCCTGTCTGGTATTCGTACTATTAAAGATAACAATATTGATTTAAATAATAATAAAAATGTAACTATTATTGCATCAGTTCTAACACTTGGTGTATCCGGTGCTGTATGTAACTTTGGTGTAGTAAGTATTGGTACTACTGCATTAGCAATGATTATTGGTATCGTTCTTAATCTAATTCTTAAAGATAAAGGAGATTAAAATGTCTGATACTATTAGAGGTTATCGAGCATCTACAACTATTATTGATGAACTTTGCACGCTCACACCAGAAGAATTTTTAAAACTATTTTATGGTTTTGATTGTAAAGAGAAAAATGTAATAAGATTAGGAGAAATATTATGTATCGAATAATTGATAAACGAGGGACAGGTAAAACGTCACGATTATTACTTCTTGCTAAAGAGACTGGCGCAACAATTGTTTGCGCCAATCCTAAAGCATTAGAGGAAAAAGCTAAACAACTTGGTCTTAATGGAATTAAATTTATCAGTTATGATAAATTTTGGATTGAATATAGTGATCAAAATATATTAATTGATGAACTTGAAAGTTTTATAAAATCTTATACTCATAGATGTATTGGATATAGTATGTCTTTGGAGGATTAACATGGTAAAAAAGATATGTGATATGTGTTATCACGAGACTAAAAAATTAAATAGGGTTGTTATCCCAGTTCCAAAAAAAGTAATAGCAACTGGAGGAATTGGATCTGTACCTAATCTTCAAATGAGCGAAGAGGCTCAATTTGTAGAAAAAGAAATTTGTGATTTGTGTTCAACGCAAATGATGAAAGCATTAATTATGATGAAATTTATGGAGGTATAACATGAAAGAGATAAAGAAATTTAATGATATAGATAGAGAATTTCTTGAAGAATTCATTGCTACTCTTCCAAAAGAAGATAAGGAAAAATTAAAGCAATATATCACTGATAATCCACGCGATAAATCTTCAAGTGTTTTTACATTAGTAAAAAGCTATGTCTATAATACTTATTTTAGAGCAACTCCTACTCCAGAAAGAAAGAAAGTTACATTCGCAGAAACATTAGATTCATTACTTGAAGACGATGAAGATGAAGAATGATTTTTATAGACAATTAATAATACGTCGTGCTGGTCGAATTCGCTCGTTCATCGATAATGGTGAACGAGGTTTTCGGCATATTAATAATGACTGGGATAAAACTGGCGTTACCTATGCTTTTTGGTTGATACAACCAATGGCTAAATGGCTAAGGAGTAAAAAATAATGTGTGAATATTGTTATAATGAAACATATAAACGTAATGTTTATTAGATAAAAGGTAACAACAACGATGGGTTCGAGGGTAATCTAAGTATTGATAATTTTGATGGATTATTACTTGAATGTTCTTGGAAACAAGAAACTAGTCCTAAAACTTATGAAACTATGGGACTCGCGGCAAAATTTTTTATAAAATATTGCCCTTGGTGTGGTGAGAAATTAGAAGATAAATGATACGTGACTTTTATCAAATTTAAATCTTGACTTTTTTTAAATTTATGATATAATATTATTAGAAAGGGGGAGAGAAGATGAAAATTTACCTCGCCGGTCCGTGTGACACTGAACATCGTACAATTATGGTAAAAGCTGCAAAGCAGCTTCGCAATTATGGTCATGATGTATATTGCCCTTGGGAACTCAAAATTGAGAACGCTTGGGATATGCCACAGGAAGAATGGGCAAAAAAGGTATTTGATGAAGATGTAAAGGCTATTAATGAATGCGACACTATGATTATGATTAGTGTTGGTCGTGAAAGTACCGCTGGCACTAATTGGGAACAGGGCTATGCTTATGCTCTTAATAAGACTGTTTATGTTATTCAGATTACTGATAAGCCTACAAGTCTTATGACTTATTGCGGTTGCACTACGTTTATTAATAGTACAGAAAAAGAATATATTCGAGCATTGGCTTGGATTGATGAAATGATAAAAGATAATGATTATCTTATTCTTCCCCGTAGATGTGCAACTATTTTGACTTAATAAACTTGCCCCAGAAATGGGGCAAGTATATCTTTGTTTTGAGGTGTGTGCTTTTTGATACAGGAAATCATTGATAAGTTTAAAAAATATATAGCGGATAATGACCTGCATCAAGGTGAAGCCGCTGAACTCGTAAATATAAGCAGAACTCATTTAAATAAAGTTTTAAATGGGCGAGAAACGCCATCAATGGCACTTCTCATGCGAATGGAGAAGGTGATTCGTGATGGCTAATTATGCAAATCAGATTAGAATTGTTACTGGAAATGCAAAAGATATTGCTCATACAGAGGGAGTAAAAGAACAGTGGTTACAGCCTACTAAATGGGAACCGCTCAAGGAAGCTATGCGTATTCTAAAAGGTAATGCCTTTAAATTGTATATGTATTTGCTTTCTTGGGACGGTCAGAAATATTATGACTTTTCTCCCGCTGGAATTGCAAAAGAATTAAAGATGAGTGATGAAGGAGCAAGAAATGCGCGAAAAGAATTAATGGATCGAGGATACATTGTGGATAATAATGGTAAATTGGAATTTTTTCCTGTTTCAAGAACCACTGTATCTGGTCAAAAAATTTGACAGTTTAATGACCAAATAATTTGGCTGAACTGTCAAAATTTTTGACACTAAAATGTCAAATTTTTTGGCGGACGAATGACCAACTTTTCTGACACATAATGCCAAATAATTTGGCATAGGTTGCCAAGAAATCTGACATATTCGCCAAATTATTTGGCGATGGTGTCAAAAAATTTGGAAAGTAATATAAATATATAGTAATATATAAAAATATAAAAATAAAAATATAAATAAAAATATGGTCGGCTTGCGCCGACAAAGGAGATTAATATGGAAACTAATACTATTCTCGGTCTTATGTGCGCTGCTCTTGGTTTTATGAATATTTATAAAGCAATTAATACTGAAGGAATGAAAGGTATTCTTTGTCTTGCGGTTTCTAATTGTATCTTATTTTATGTCGCTGCGAATGTACTGCTATAAATTTGACAAATAATTGAAATTATGTTATAATAAAGAAAAAAGGGGAATATAAAATGGAAATTCTATCTGTTACACCGATAACCGATGTTACATGGTATGGAAAATTAATGTTTATAATAATGATACTTGCAGCCCTGCTTGCATTTTTTGCAATGCGTGACCATGAATTTGGCCTTGCCGCTGGTAGTTGTATTGTAGTAATCATTTTAGTTGTGATTCTTCTTACTTGTCCTATGATACAAGAAGATAAGACAACAGCTATTTATACGGTAGAAATTACAGAACAAGAGCAGTATAAAAAACTGATTAAAGATGGCTATACTTTTAAACGTATATTTGATAACCGCGAGATTTATAGGATTCAGGGTCCGATTATTAATGAGTGAGGTAAATATGTACGATATAGATTTTGATGAAGAAGAATATTGGTGGCGACGTGAGAAATATGAATATGACCAAAAGAGACTTGCAGAAAAAGAAGAACGCCGTCAAGAAGCACAAATAAAATATGAAGCCCTCGTTCGTGCGGGTCTAATTGAAGGAGAATGAAAATGAAAGTTATTGCTCGTGAAGTCGGAACAGGAAAAACTAAGGAGCTACTTACAGATGCTTATATGAATGGCGCGCAGGTGCTCACTACAAACAAGCGGGCGCTACAAGCCAAAGCACAGGCATACGGATTGATTGGTATTACGATTATCGATCTTGAAGATTTTGCTTATGGCGAATATGATCCGCATAAACCACTGTATATCCATAAAATTGCAGATGTAGTTCAAGACTTTCTTAAATTTAATCGCTATGGTATTGAACTTGAAGAAATGACAGTAACGACAGGAGAATAAAATGAAAAGACGAGTTAATATGAGTTTTGATGTAGATGATGAAGAACTTATTGATAATTCATTTTTACATCTACTTGATGATAGAGTTAAATCAGTAACAAGAAATTATGTCAATGATGCAATTAAAGATGTTGTAGAAGAAAAAGTTAAGGCTTTTATTAATGGCTGGTATGCCCGCACAGGTATTGAAGATGCAGTTGTAAAAGCAGTAAAAGAAATTGCTTTTTCTGAAGAAAATAAAGAAGCCTTCAAGAAAGCAGTCGAAGAAAAAGTACCTGGAGTAATTGAAAGATTCATGAATACACATTTTGTTAGCGAGACGGTCTCAACTGCAATTAAAGACTATGTTAGTAAATTGGTTGAAAAACAGTTAACTGGCGAATAAATAAATTGGAGAATGAATATGTTAGGTTTACCATTTTTAGCAGCAATTATGCTCGGCGCAATGGAAGCTGAGGATGAAGAAGACTTCGAAGAAGAAGAAGTTGAAAACTGGTATGATGAAGATTCAGAGTGTGAATACTATGATGAATAATTTGTTAAATAAAGATAATATATTTAGAATAATAGCGAAAAAAATTAACGAGCCTCACGGTTTCATTAATGAAGGGAAAAATGAGATAAGGAGGGCTCCAGATGATAAAACTGGAGCCTCACTTGCATTTAATATCAATCATTTTGCGACCGGATATTATGGTTCATTTGATAAGAGGAAATAATATGAGTAAATATATCTATAAAACTGTGGATGAATTAATTACTAAGGGAGAAATTAGTTGGAATAATGAGTAAGATAATTTTACCGCAACATAAAATTACAGATATAGAAATTGGCGATAGATTTCTAAATACTAGTTGGACAGTTTGCGGACAGTGGTATCGTGAATATGATAATGGGAAAAAGTTACGTTCATATGTACCAGTAAGATGTGATTGTGGAGAAGAACAAAGAGGGCGTTGGGATCGATTACACACAACTGATTCTCAAAAAGCTCCATGGTCGACAAGATGCAGAAAATGCAGTGCCGGTGGAAAAAGAAGAGCCAAAGATACGCTGTGGCACAATGGTGCGAGAGCCGCGGATGAAGCTACACAAAATAAGGTTAATGACCTTAGTGGGCAACAGGTCGGAGATTTGATCGTTGTTAGATGGCTAGGCACGAATAAAGGCAGTCATAGCATATATGAATGTCGCTGTAGTTGCGGAAATACAGAAACAATTACAGATACAGAATTGAAACGCAAGAGAAAACTTGTATGCTCTAAATGCGCGAGCTCACTATCACAAGGAGAAAAGTTTATTAAAAATATTCTTGAAGAAAGTGGAGTGAGTTATGCTCAACAGTATGTTTTTAATGATTTAATGGGAGATCAAAAATCACTTCGTTTTGATTTTGCTATACTTAATAAATTAAATAAACCATATATTTTGATTGAATTTCAAGGTCGTCAACATTATGAGCCAATAGAATATTTTGGTGGAAAGAAACAATTTGAAAAACAGAAAAGATATGATGAAAAGAAACGTGAATATTGCAAAAAACATCATTTAACATTAATTGAACTCCCATATACTATGGCACCTGAAAAAATTAAAGAAATACTATTGAAAATAATTTAATTTTATTAATTGACTTTATTTTAAAATTATGTTATAATTAAATGTAAAGAGGAAAAGAGTATGAATGTTATGATATTAAAAATGCACGTACCCCATGGATGGACTTATGCAAACGAACTATTATCAAAATATGATAACTTTATGCTCGGTGCGAAAGGTATGACAGAATATCTTGGAACTAAATTAACCTTTCGTATGCAAGAGAATATTGATTTTGATACCTTACAAAAAGGATTAAATTATCATTTTGAAAGAAATTTAAATAAAGATAAATTACTTATTTTGACTGGTCATTCAGAAGAGCAAAATAAAGTACTAATTAATATGTTAAAACAAATTGAAATAAAGGAAAAAGAAGATATGTTATGCATAGTTGTGTGTAATGATTTTCCTGGAGAGGAGTGAAAAGATGCCTACACAAAAATACGATATTGATTCAATACAAAGCCTTGATTTCCGTGAAGGTGTTCGCACTCGTATTCAAATGTATCTTGGTTCAGATGATATTGAAGGAACTTATCAAGCATTAAAGGAGATTATCAATAATAGTACGGATGAAGCACTCGCTGGATATGGCGATAAAATTGAAATAACAGTTAATGAAAAAGAGAACTCTGTATCTGTGCGAGATTATGGACGAGGAGTTCCGTTTGGAATCCGTGAAGATGGTGAAAATGTTCTTGTATCTATCTATACAAAATCACATACTGGTGGAAAGTTTGACCACAATGCCTATAAAAATGCTTCTGGTTTAAATGGCATTGGTGGTAGTTGTGTATGTTTGTCTTCAAAACAATTCAAAGTAGAGAGTAATCGTAGTGGTATAAAAGCTACAGCTGAATTTGAAGAAGGAGAATTAAAAAAGTACAATGAAACTAAGACAAAGGATAAAGATGGAACATTTATTTGGTTCATCCCCGACACTAAAGTATTTAATAATGGCGATATTGGATATAATTATGATCGTATTTGTTCTGATGTGCGCGATATATCTTATTTATATCCAGGCATATCCTTCAGCATTGATAATGGTATATCCAATAGTGTATTTTGTGCGAAATCTGGTATTGTCGATTTCATCACTGAAACACTTAAAAAACCTTTACAAAAACATGTCATCACTGGGTCAGCAACTGATGGGACCGATAGCGTTGACATCGCCTTTCAATGGGGAACAAAACGAGAAACAGCATACGTCTTTGTAAATGGCTTGCGCTGTCCAGAAGGAGGAACTCCAATTACTGGCGCGAAAACTGCCATTACAAAAACATTCAATTCACTTGCAAACGCCTCCTTTGATGGAGATAATATTCGTAAGAATTTGTTCTATGTAATTAATTGTAAGGTAGAAAATCCATCATTTGCAAACCAGACCAAATCCAAGATTAATAATGCTTCACTTCGTACACTTGCATCAACTGCTTTTACTAATGCACTAAAGGAAATGAATACTTTATATGCTGGTGAATTTAATGCAATTGTAGAAATGCTTTCTAAAATTGAAAAAGCTGAAGCAGCGGCTGAACGAGCGCGTGAAGCCGTGATGAATATGGAAAAAAAGGAAGTAGAACAAAAGAGACGTAAAGTTAGTACTTCCGATAAGTTTAAAGATTGTGAAAAACATGGTCAGGATTCAATGCTGATTATTTCTGAAGGTAATAGCGCATTGGGTGGCCTAATGCCCGCGCGCGATGTAAAGACAGAAGCGTTATATGCTGTGCGTGGTAAGGTCAAAAACTTAATGAAGCATCCTCTTGAAGAATGTTTAGAGAATCAAGAAGTAAGTGATATTATTCTTGCGCTTGGATGCGGTATTCAAGAAAAGTATAGAGCAAGTAAGTTGAATTATGGTAAAGTTGCAATTGCAACAGACGCGGACTCTGATGGTTATGCTATTATGTGCTTAATTGCTACAATGTTCTATGTGCTTATGCCTAAGTTCATTGAAGAAGGCAGGTTATGCTGGTTACGTGCGCCACTATATCGTCTTACAAAAGGTGACAAACGAGTCTTTGCATATGATGATGCTGAACTTGAAGAATTAAAGAAAACTCATATTGGCTGGGAACAAGGTCGTAATAAAGGTCTTGGTGAAATGACGGCTGAAGATATGGAAGCATCTATGATGCATAAGACAGATAGAAGACTTGAAGTTCTTACTATTCATGATGCAGAAGCTGCAAAAGAATCGTTAAAAATGTTAATGGGAACTGAAGTAGACGAAAGACGAGAATTTCTTTTTGATAATGTTGACTTTAACATTTTAAATAATTAAGGAGAAGATAATGGATAGAACTTTTAAGCTAGCATCAAAAGATGCTCTAGAAAAAGAGCATCATTACGGAGCGACAAAATACGAAGAATTTGTGTCTATAATCAATTCTCCTATAGAAGAAATGCCAGAAGAAGTATTTCAAAGAGAAAGACGAACAATAGATAATGAGCTGGAAAGCCGCGAATGGACATATGCGGTAATACACTGTCTTGTATGTCAAGAAATGGTTGATGCTCATCGTTCCCCGTTTTTATTCTGCGGTTCTTGTAAATATAATACACATAGACTTAGGGTGAAAAATAATGATTAAAAATGTAGATTTTCAAAAGACAACTGAAGATGCGTTCTTGAAGTACGCCGCTTCAGTTGCTCAAGAACGTGCTATTCCAGATGTGCGCGATATGCTAAAAATTGGCTTACGTCAGGGTCTATATGCACAATATACAAATAAACTTACTCATAAAGATAAGTTTCAAAAAGCACAGAAATCCGTTGCAGCCGCTATGACGCAGAGTTATGTGCACGGTGATGCAGCGATGTACGATGCTCTTATTCGAGCAGCTCGTCCCTGGTCTACTCATTATCCACTTGAAGATGTACAAGGAAGCTATGGAAATCCTTCTTCTCCAGATTCTCATGCGGCTGCGCGCTATGTTGAAATGCGCGCGAGTGAAATATCAGATTATTTATTTGATGGATTAAAGAAAAATGCAGTAAATGATTGGTACTGGAATTATGATGACTCTGAACAAATTCCATCTGTATTTCCTTCAATTGGTTATTGGAATATTGTAAATGGATGTTCTGGTATTGCTGTTGCTATGGCAACAAGTGTTCCACAATTTAATATCAAAGAAGTTAATAATGCTTTAATTAAATTAATTAAAGATCCAACTATATCCTTTGATGAAATATATTGTGCGCCAGATTTTGCTACGGGTGGAACTATTACCAATGGTAATGAAGTAAAAGAAAGTCTAAAAATTGGTAAAGGAAAGTCAATTAGAATACGTGCAAATCTTAAATATAATCCATCAGAAAATATGATTCAAGCAACTGAACTTCCTTATAGTGTATTTACTAATACTGTAATTGATCAGTTAGCAAAGCTAACGCAAGATGATTCTGATTATGGAATTGATAAGGTAATAGATCATACTAAAAAGACAGCAGATATTCGTATTTATTTAAGTAAGGAAGTTAATCCAAATAAAATGATGGCAAAACTGTATCATGACACATCATTAGAAAATCATTTTACAGTAAATATGGTATTACTTGATAAGGGTAGATTCCCAAAAATCTTTGGATGGCGTGAAGCATGTAATGCATACATTACTCATATTAGAGAATGTGAACGTAATATTATCAAGTTTGAATTAGATAAAGCACTTGCTCGTGAAAATATTATTGAAGGTCTATTACTCGCAATAGCAAATATTGATGATATTGTTGCTATTATTAAGGGAAGTGATAATCCAGCAGACGCAGCGAAAGCATTGATAGCAAAATATGGATTCAATAAAGAACAAGTAGACGCAATTCTATCTATGAAGCTATCTTCTTTATGCCGACTTGATGGTGTAAAATTAAATGATGAGTTGGAAGAAAAAAGAAGGTTTATTGCGGACTGTCGTTACCTATTATCTGAACCTACCGCGTTAGATAAAAAACTTATAGAGATTCTTGAAAGTGTAGCAACGCGCTTTGGAGACAATAGACGGACACAAATTACTAACATACTTGGTGATGAAGAGGAACCAGAAGAGATTAAAGAAAAAGATATTCTGGTTGTATACTATAAAGATAAAATTCAAATAGTTGAAAAGAAAGATGGAGAAAGTGCTTTTAAACTTCCTCGCGGAACAGCGAAGTTCAATACGTGTTATACAACTAATCTTGGATTCTTAACTCTTATCACTGATACTGGAAAGATGTATAATGCATCACTTAGCAAGTTAAAAGCAAACAAAGAATATAAAATCTCAGAATTGTTTGATATTGAAGGAGAACATCCGCGCCTTTTAATTGATACAATGAGTTTTAATGCTTATCAGTCATTAACTTGCGTAACTAAAAATGGACTTATCAAAAAGAGTCGTACTAGTGAATATCTTGCTCGTTCAAAGAAGGGAGTATCAGTAATTAAGTTAGAAGATAAGGATTCTATTGTTACTGCCCTATTAAGCAGCGATGATGATGATAAGATTGTAATTATAGGAAGTAATGATTATTATAATTGCTATCCATTAAAAGAAATTAGTTATACCGGACGTGCAACCAAAGGAGTTAAAGCTATTAAACTTGAAGAAAATGGTTTTGTAAAAGAAGCTAAATGGGTGGGCGATAACACATATCAAATTACCGGTCGTGCGGTAAAAGGAGTAAAAAATGAATAAGAAATATATTACGTTATTTAAGGAATTGGCTCAAGCCACAGCCGCTTCGGCCGAAATGGTAATGGATTATGATCGTCAGAAAGATGACGCAAAAGGATTAGAAGCTGCAACCGTATTGCGCGATGATTTTCAAAATTTAAAGGAAGCCTTAGAGGTAGAAGGCTACAAACTTTCAAAAATAGATGCTGCAAGACTTTTAGTCGCGGCAATGATTCAAGTGAATCAACTAAGTGATAAAATTGCCAACTTAAAAACCGCTATGGCAGGCTTCCAAGATGATGTGGTTCCAAAACTGCAGTCTATCGTCGACGCATCTTCTGATGAGGAGGCAGCGCAACTTGCCGATGAAAAATTTGTCATCGTAACAGAAACAAATATTTGACAATTTTTCAAATTTAATGTATAATTATTATAGAAAGATGAGGAGATCATCTTAACTAAAATCAATTAATAAACAAATAAAAAGGAGAATGTAACATGACAATTAATAGTGAACGTGTATTAAACTTTTTAAAGGAACATTATGGTCAGGAATTTAGTAAGAAGGAAATTGCAGAAGCCCTAGACATTTCTCTATCAGCTGTTATTGGTAGTATTAATCCTCTTGAAAAGAATGGTTATTCTAAGGTAACCCGTGAAGAAGTAGTTGTAGTAGAAGCCGCAACTGAGACTCGTAAAGAGAAGACCAAGACTGTGAAGTATCATACTCTAACTGAAGCGGGCCTAGCATATGATCCAATTGCAGTAGAAGCAGAGAAGGCTGCAAAGAAGCAGGCGGAAAAGGAAGCAAAGGCGGCTGCAAAGGCAGCAGCAAAGGCTGCTAAGGAAGCAGAAGCAGAATTTTAATAAATAAGTAAGAATAAAATCGAAGCAAAGGAGAAAAAACAATGAGTAAGAGTATTCAGACACAAGCAGGTAATAAACTAAATCTAGCCGGTACCCTAATGGATGTTTCATTTGGTGACGGCAAACTAGCTGATGGCCGCGTGTATCAGCGCGCAACAGTAACTATTCGTGTAAACCAGACTTATGGTGGTCATGATGAGACCAGTGATATTCAGGTAGGTATGTTTGCAACTCCTACTACTTCTACTGGTAAGGCAAATCCAGCATGGAAGAGCCTAGAAGATTTAAAGCTAATGAAGACCGCACAGAATGTAGGTATTGACAATGCATCTCATGTTCGTCTAACTGGTGCTACCCTACAGGAAAACAACTTTGTATCTCGTAATGGGGTACTAATTAATGGTTGGCAGATTCGCGGTTCTTTCATCAATGAAGCAAAGGTAAGCGATGTCGCTTCTTTTGTAACTGATATCTTTATCATGGATATGCATGATGAAATTAAAAATGACGAAACCACAGGTCGTCTAGTAATTAAAGGTGGTATTGTACAGTATGGTGGCAAACTAGATGTTGTTGAATTCATCGTAGAAGCACCAGATACTGTTGAGTATATTCAGCGCAATTGGGTAGAAAATGGTACTGTAACTGTTAAGGGCCGTATCCGTGTCCTATCTCAGGAAGAGGAAGTTGCATCCAGTGGTTGGGGTGAGGAAGTCCCAGAAACCACAACTCGCTTCGTGCGCGAACTAATTATCACCACCGGTGACGATGAATGTAAAGAAGAAGAGTTTGCTTATGATCCGGTGGAGATTAAGAAGGCGTTTAATGAGCGCAAAGCTGCTATTGAACAGCTACAGCGCAACGCTCGCACTACTTCCCCTAAACAGGGTGCAGGTAGTGCCAATGCCGTAGATGCCAGCTCTAAAAAGTATGATTGGGAGTAATCGTAAGCCAGCCCCATGAGAGGAGTGAGCTCAAGTACACTGGGCCACTGAATGCTTACGGTGTGATAGTGGGTTCGGGCATAGGAATGGGCCTATGCCCTACCACGGGCACAATTCTTAAAGAGGTGACATAAATGGCAGATATTGATATTTTCTCTCTTGAGCCATCAAAGATTTCAAGAGATTTAAAAGGTAAATTCCTATTGATTTATGGTCAACCAAAGACCGGTAAATCTACTTTTGGTAGTCAACTACCACGCGCGTTATTCCTCAATTTTGAGTAGGGCACAAATGCGTTAGCTGGTATTCGTGGAGTCCCAATCTTAAGATGGACAGATGCAAAGAAAGTTCTTACACAGCTACGCAAGCCACAGGCAAAAGAAATGTATGATAGTATTGTAGTTGATACAGCTACAATTGCATGGCAGCTTTGTGAAAAGTATATTTGCCAGCGCGAAAATGTTGATAGTATTCGTGATGTGCCTTGGGGTCAAGGCTGGACAATGCTAAAGAATGAGTTCTCTGAATTTTGGCGTGAAATTACACTATTAGGTTTTGGTATTTTATTTATTGCACATAGTAAGGATAAGCCAACTGAAATGAGAAATGAAGAAGGCGAAGCTATTACTGCAGTTTGCCCAGACCTGCCAAATCAGTGTTATACAATTATTAACTCTATTGTTGATATTATTGGTTATCTACAAGTACAAATGAATCCAGATGGAACATCAGAACGTTATTTATATACTCGTTCTACACCAACTGTATTCGCGGGTAGTCGTTATCAATACTTAAAGCCAAAAATCCCATTTGGCTATCAAGAACTTGTAGATGCTATTGGTGATGCTATCGACCAGGCAGTTGAAAAAGATGGCGCGCAGGTTACTGATCATACTGAAATTGCTCAAGTTAAAGATCGTCCATTTGCAGAGGTTATGGCTGAAGCAAAAGAAATTTGGATGAAGTATCTTGATGTTGGAGAAGAAGAAAAAGATCAGCATCTTGCAATTATGAAAGATATTATTAAGAAAGTATTTGGTTCCGAAGAGTTTAAATTAAGTCAAGCGGTGCCTTCACAATCCTCGTTGGTTGAGTACTTTATTGATGAAGTCAAGCAATTACTATAAGTTTAGTTTTTAAAAACACGAACGGCCCTGCCCTGCATATGAAAGCGCGTGAGTAATATCAGGTCTGACGGACAAAGGAAATGGCCACTAGACTTATATAAGGAGCCGAAAGGCTCCTTTTTATTTGACTTTTTTTGGAATTTATGCTATACTTATTATAGAATAAGAGTATAGGAGTGGGCATATGAAAATTACAAGAAAATGCTTCGGATGCGGGCAAGATGTACATAAAAGTGAAATGATTGAATATTCTTCATTGAGCGGTAAAACTTCACATTGGTATTGTAAAAATTGTTATGAAGAAAAATTGGCGCGTGAAAGGTTCCAATTAAAAGTATGTTCAATCTTTGGTATTAAGTCTCCCGGCCCTCGTATTTGGACAGAAAGAAAACGTCTACAAAATACATATGGATATACAGACGATGCAATCGTGGATTGTTTAGACTATATTTATAATGTTAAAAAAATGGATAAATTAACAGAATCATTAACATTGATTAATCCACGTAGCATGGAAGAAATGAAAAAATGGCGCGCAGTAAAGAAAGCTCAAGCTGGTGGAATTGCTGCGTCTATTGCTAATACAGAAATGAAAGAGTATATTGCCCCAGTTAGAGAAAATAGAACTAAGAAAAAAGAAATAAATCTAGATGATGCACTTTTAGACTAAGAGAGGAGGAATTATATGACGCTATCCGATAATATGGCGTATCGCCAAGTCATCGGTTGCTTAATGTATAAACCTCTATTGTTTTTAGAATATCCAGATATACAACCGCAGGATTTTGATTTTAGACCTGCGAAAGTATGTCTTTTTGCGATTAAAAAATTATATGAGGCAGGAGCGACAGAGCTGTCACCGCTTGAAGTAGAACAAGAAATTGAAAGAAGTGGGTCAGCCGCGGCTCAAGCATATAAAAATGAAAATGGCTTAAACTTTTTGAAGGAGTCTTATGAATATGCTAAATTAAG
>JAEEGL011169498.1_pt1 | contig 28445 bp, 27 predicted proteins | sample 9134231 | NCBI WGS metagenome assembly JAEEGL01 (sample SAMN16246548, study PRJNA631951) | gut metagenome | biome: gut microbiome; feature: rumen; material: fiber-attached | host: Bos | place: Iran: Karaj | collected 2018-10
CAGTTGGAAGTGCTTATCGGTCGTTCCACCTAAGCCCATCGCAGTTTTTAAGCTGCTCAAGTACAAGGTCATGATCGAATAAGAGCACTCTACCGGCGCGGATCACAGCAGGAGGCTTGATCGTTGACTTGAGCCATCTGCTCACGGTCGAGACAGATACACTCAACGCGCGGGCGAGTTCCTTCTTCCCGTGGAGCAACTTCTTGTCTTTCGCCTGCACGGGTGAAGACTTCTCGGCTACAGCAACGTCGACGGCGTCGCGGATCAGGCTGACGATTTCTTCGCCGGTCATGTCAACTACTCGTTTGCCGAGCAAGTTGGCGTCATTTGTATTTCTTGAAGTTTTCATCGACCATCCATGCTGCAACAAATTTGCCGTCGTGCCAAGGGGAGATAGGGGATAAAATGCGCGTAGATAAATACCTGAAAATCAGAAGAATGAATTGTTTTGGGGGCTAAGGGGACGAGAAAATAAATTTATGATCTGCTGACATCTGCCATTTTGGCTTGTCAGGGTAGTGACAAAAAGTCCATTTTGGGGTGAGTATTGGATATATATATTAGGTAAAGGGCTGTGTAACGTTGGCACGGTTATCTGTGACTTGGCCATTTCGCTAGGGCTAACATCATTATTGCGTAATGGTGCCATTGATTTGTGTTTATGATGAAAAAGCATTATCTTTGCATCACGAAAACACAGTTATAACTATGAGTAAAAGAAATGTTGAATCCGCAGCAATGGAGAAACAAGACAAGTTGTTGGCAGCTCTTCAGGGTATACTTGATGAGCGGCACGATGATATGTGCATGTTTAAGTTGGAGTCTATGTGCTATCGACTGAAGTGTGCGATTATCGACCACAGCTTGAAATTGCCTTCATTGTCTGCGTTCCGGTACTATGTCAATGGAATATCATCTGCAGACCAGCTTGCTGTTGTCGCGGAAATGTTGCACGATTGCTGGATCTACTCTACATTGGAGTTCTATGATAGGCCGATAAAAAAGACTTTCAGATTAGATGATACTAATTTAGGGGAACACGGCAACGACTTGAATGAGAATAAATACTTGAATATACTTCACGAAAAGTATAAAAAGGTGTATTTTTTTCAAAGCAGGGCACCTAAAGACTATGAGACTTACCTTGTTGAGTTACACTCTATCGTCACAGAATTGGGCCGTAAATTTAACCTGAAGATTGATGAGAGATTTGTGCTGACTCCATTTTTGGACACCAAATTGAATTTGCACACACTGATGGAAGTGTATGAATATTTGGTAAATCAAGGATGCCTAGAAGCTGGTAAGGAGAAAGATTTTGTTAGCATATTTAATGTATCAGTGTTAGCATTACCGGCCAAGTTGAGATGGTTAAAAAAGGCGAAGAGAACAAATAAAACGAGTTTCTTCTGTCTGTTAAGTCTGATGAGGATGTTGTCAAGTGATGCTGTTGAGGATACCCAGGTGAAAACAATTATTGCCAGCGTTTTCACTGAAGAAGATGGTACGCCGATTAACGTGGAGCAATTGAAGGAACGCAACGTGAGCCCTGAGCAGAGGCTATTCGACAATGATATCCAGAATATCATATCGAAGCAAACACCGAAAAGTCAAAAGGGGGGTACATTGGGGGGAAGCACCGAGTAGAAATAAAAATAAGTGACTTATTTTCAGCCACTTATAAAATCGCTCGTGGAGCATAGCGGACTCGAACCGCTTACCTCAACACTGCCAGTGTTGCGCTCTACCAGATGAGCTAATGCCCCGAATTGCGGATGCAAAGGTAATACCATTTTCTGAACTGGCAAATTTTTTCTCGGGATTTTTTTATAAAAAAGTTTTTCTGTTGAACAATCAGCAAAGGTGAAATGTCCACAAAATCGATGTTTTAGGGCCAAAATAGGAAAATAATTTACTCAAGATGTTCAAGAAATTCAAAAATAATAGTAATTTTGCAAAAAATTGGTGATTATGGCTTCAATGGAGTTGAAAGATAAGCTGAAAACCGTGGCGCGCAAGTTAGCGATCTTGCGCAAGCGTTATCTTGCGCTCCAGGCCGAGAACAAAGAAATGAAGCGCGACATCGAGTGTAAAGAACTGGAAATCGCCAAGCTGGAGAAGGAAGTGAACCAGCTGCGCATTGATAACGAGTTTCTGCGGGTCGCCCATTCTGTTCCTGCCAAACCTGAAGTGGTTGCTGGCTACAAGAAGCAGGTCGCCAAGATGGTGCGGGATATTGACCGGTGCATCAAACAATTGAACGCTTGACACGACTCTCTACCGTTATGGCCGACAATAATAAAGTTAAAATATGGATACAACTTGCCGACGCTAACCCCAGTGCCCTGAGTATCAACCCAGGCGAGGAAGAAACGTATCGCAAGGCCGAAGAACTTGTTAACACGCTGTGGAACAAGTGGACAAAACGCTTTAATGACACGTCGAGTGATGTGTTGGCTAGGGTTGCTTTCCAGTTTGCACGTCTCTATTTGGAGGCTTATGGCGAAAACCGCCAGGTCAATGATTTCCTGACTGATTTAGACCAAGAACTCAATATCCTGCTGGATAAAGAGAAATAGAATATAAGTAGAAATTAGGTTCCTGCACCACTTTAGGAATGACGTCTGATGCACTTGATAATCAGTGCATTTGGCTTCATGTTAAGGTGGCGCTATTTGTTTAATATTTTATAGTTCAAAATGAATATAATAGTAACTGTTATCGTAGCCATCCTGGCGATGGCAATTGGTTTTGGGATTGCGTTGTACTTTTCACGCACTAACGCAAAATCTCATGCCAACGAAATCATCGAGAAAGCTCGTCTTGAGGCCGAAGTCCTCAAGAACAACGAGGTGATGAAAGGCAAGGAAGCCGGTATGACCATTAAGAGTGAAGCCGAGAAAGAGGCCAATGCGCGTTTGACCAAGGTACAGACCAACGAGGCAAAACTCAAGCAACGCGAGATTTCACTCAATCAGCAGCAGGGAGAACTCAAGCGTCGTAGCAATGAGGTGGATAACCTCAAGGCCAGCGTCGAGACCCTCAAGATGAATGTGGACAACCAGATGGCCTTGTTAGAAGACCGCAAAAAAGAGGTGGACAAATTGGAAAAAGAAGTGCGTGACACGCTTGAGCACGTGAGCGGACTTTCAGCCGAGGAAGCCAAGGAGAAACTTATCGAGTCGCTCAAGGACGAGGCCAAGACCAACGCCGCTAGCTATATCAACGACATTATGGACGATGCCAAGATGACCGCCAACAAGGAGGCCAAGCGCATCATCATCGAGACCATCCAGCGTGTGGCAACCGAAACCGCTGTCGAGAACGCTGTGACGGTGTTCCATATTGATAATGACGAGATCAAGGGACGTATCATCGGTCGTGAAGGCCGCAACATCCGCGCTCTGGAGGCCGCTACCGGCGTCGAGATTGTGGTGGATGATACTCCTGAGGCCATTGTGCTCTCGGGCTTTGACCCCGTTCGCCGCGAGATTGCCCGCCTTGCTCTGCACCAGCTGGTGAGTGATGGCCGCATCCATCCTGCCCGCATCGAGGAAGTGGTCGCCAAGGTGCGCCGTCAGGTTGAGGAAGAGGTGATAGAGACTGGTAAGCGCACGGCCATTGATATGGGTATTCATGGCTTGCATCCCGAACTGATCCGCTTGATCGGTAAGATGAAATACCGTTCCAGCTATGGCCAGAACCTGTTGCAGCACTCACGTGAAACTGCTAATCTGTGTGCCATCATGGCCAGCGAGTTAGGCTTGAACCCCAAGAAGGCTCGCCGCGCAGGTCTGTTGCATGACATCGGCAAGGTGCCCGACGATGAGCCCGAACTGCCGCACGCACAGCTTGGTATGAAGTTGGCCGAGAAGTATAAGGAGAAACCCGACATCTGCAATGCCATCGGTGCCCACCACGACGAGGAAGAGGCAACCAGCCTCTATGCTCCCATTGTTCAGGTGTGCGATGCCATCAGTGGTGCACGTCCTGGTGCCCGCCGTGAGATCGTCGAAGCCTATATCAAGCGTCTTAATGATCTGGAGCACTTGGCTTTGTCCTATCCTGGTGTAATCAAGACCTACGCTATTCAAGCCGGCCGTGAACTGCGCGTGATTGTTGGTGCTGACAAGATCAGCGATGCTGAGACCGAGAAACTCTCCACCGAGATCGCTCAGAAGATTCAGGACGAGATGACTTATCCCGGACAGGTGCGCATTACCGTCATCCGCGAGACGCGTGCCGTGAGCTACGCCAAATAATGACTGCGTACCACAATGATGGAAGAGAATACAAACATTCCAATCAATGTGCCTGAAGATACGGGTTCCTGCGTGAAATGCAGCGCGGGAGCTTGCAGTGGCGGATGCTGTAATGACGACATCGGCCGTTGCAACCTCACGAGTACCAACTGGCTTGAAGATGTGCCCGACAATGACTTTGAGATTGTTGAGGTTCTCTTCAAGAACACTCGTCGCGGCTTTTACCGTAACAGCACTCACATCCCCCTCAAACGTGGCGATTGGGTGGCTGTTGAGGCCAATCCCGGGCATGACATCGGTCGCGTGGGGCTCATGGGACGTCTGGTCAAGAACCAGATGAAACGTGTGAACCTGCGCAAGGATGCTGAGATATTGCGTGTTTTCCGCAAGGCCAAGCCCGCCGACATGGAACGCTATGAACAGGCCAAGGCCCGTGAGGAGGACACGATGATACGTTCCCGCAAGATTGCGGTGGACTTGGGCTTGAAGATGAAAATCGGCGACGTGGAGTACCAGGGAGATGGCAACAAGGCCATTTTCTACTACATTGCCGATGAGCGAGTTGACTTCCGCCAGCTCATCAAGGTCCTGGCCGAAGTGTTTAAGATACGTGTAGAAATGAAGCAGATTGGTGCACGCCAGGAAGCTGGGCGCATCGGTGGCATCGGACCGTGTGGTCGGCCTTTGTGCTGTGCCACCTGGATGTCGAGCTTTGTTTCGGTGGCTACCAGTGCCGCACGTTTCCAGGACATCTCGCTCAATCCCCAAAACTTGGCAGGACAGTGTGCCAAGCTCAAGTGCTGCATCAATTTTGAGGTGAACACCTACGTCGAAGCCATTCGTCAACTGCCGGCCAAGGATATCCACCTTGAGACCAAGGATGCCACCTATTATTATTTCAAAGCCGATGCCCTTAAGCGGGAAATCACTTATTCCACCGAACGCAATGCTCCAGTGAACACGGTGATATTGACTGCGGCTCAGGCATTCGAGGTCATTGCTTTGAACAAGAATGGTGTGAAGCCCGATAGTCTCAAGCCCGATGAGGACGGCAAGAAGACGGCATCGCCTTTCGGTGATCTCTTGACTCAAGAAAGCATCAGCCGCTTCGACAGCAAAAAGAAGAAGAAAAAGAAAAAGAAATCGGGCGGTGGCGACAAACCTGCTGCCGATGCTGCCCATAACAAGGAGACAAATCCTGCCGACAAGCCTGAGGATGGAAACGGCTCGAACAAGCCTGACCGTAACAAGCCTCGTCAAGGTAAGCCTAAACGTCAAGATGGTCCGCAGCAGCCTTCGGGGGGCGATCGTCAGCCCCGTGGCGATAAGCCCCGCCGTCAAGACAGGCAGCCGCGCCCAGTTAAGACTTTCAGACCTCGACAGGGTGCTAATGAAGGCGCACCTTCTCCCAATGCCAGCAATGCTCAAGGCAAACCCGATAATAAGGCAAATGAGTAACCGTAAGGTGTGTTACATGATAGCTCAAGCGGTGGCAATGACGATGTTCGTTGCCGCCGCAATGCTCTCCATGCCCTCTTGTCAGCGCAAACCCGTGATGTCTCATGCCTCTTTTGTACATCTGCCCGCCACTGGGTGGCAACGTACACTCCCGTTGACGTTCATGCCGGAGTATGACGACTCGGCGACAACCTATGACATCAAGTTAGCCATTCGGCACGATAATTCTTACCGTTACAGCAATCTTTCACTAGTGGTGGACATTATCGATGAGGATTCGGTGGTTAATCGTAGCATGGTGGACATGACACTTGCCGATGAATACGGCAACTGGACGGGTGGGGGATTTGGTGCCCTCTACCAGGATGCAGTGACCATTGCCCATGTCATTGACCCTGGAGATGCGAGTTCAGTTGTCGTTTGGCACACGATGCAAGGCTGTGATACGTTGCGTGGACTCGTCGATTTGGGCATCATCGTCAATCCATTATAGAAATGAGTAAGACAGATGCTTGATAAAAGCTAGAAATAATTTTGTTAATTCGTTAAAATTACCTAATTTTGCCGAGTTAAAACTGTTATCATGAAGATAGATAAAGCCGAGGCCCGTGAAACGGGCATACAATTGCTCAAGTATGGTGTGATAGGCGTGCTCAACACGCTCATCACCTTGGTGACATTCTATCTGCTCAACACCAGGATGGGTCTTTCCTATGGTATTTCTAATGTTACGGGCTACATTCTGGGTGTGATTAACAGTTTCCTGTGGAACCGTAATTGGGTTTTCAAGAGCAAGGATAACGTCAGGCGCGAACTGCTATTGTTTGTCTGTGGCTTCCTCATTTGCCTTGCCTTGCAGTTGTGTGTCAGCTGGATATTGCTTGAAGGCTTGGGTTGGAAGAACCTACCCGATGATGTCATCCCCTTCTTCCCGATGGTGAAAGCTGGTCAGAATATTGTAATGATTCTCGCAATGGTGGTCTATACGCTGGCCAATTACGCCTACAACCGCTTCGTCACCTTCCGTGTCGATCCCCATTGCACCGCTGCCAAGTGATGGCATGAGTACAATATCAAAAAGAAAACCGCCTCTTGGGGCGGTTTCTTTATTGTGGAATGTCATATCAGGCTTTGTGTTCTTGCTCTAATGCCAATAGGACTTGCTTCTTGTCTGTCCCTGACGCATAACCACCCAGCGAGCCATCGGCGTTGATGACGCGGTGGCAGGGGATGACGATTGAAATGGGGTTATTGTGGTTAGCCTGGGCTACAGCACGGGAACCTTTGGGATTGCCAATACGGGTGGCTTGTTCGCCGTAAGAGATGGTTTCGCCATAAGGAATCCGTTGTAATTCTTCCCATGCTTTCATCTGGAACTCAGTACCATGTACATGGAGCGGTAATGAGAACTCGCGGCGAGTGCCGGCAAAATACTCATTCAACTGGATAGCAGCTTGGGCGAGTAGGGGAGTAAGCACCTCGACGGGCTGTAATCCCTCTTGTTTGGCTATTTCCTCAATTTCATCTTTGTCCCAGCCGACAAAGACGATGCCCTCATCAGTTGCGGCGATAATGAGGTCACCCGCAGGGGTGGGCATCGTCGTGAGGCACAAGTGCCCCTTGTGGACGGGCTCAATACCTAGCTCGGTTGCCTTGACTAACATCAAGCGATAAGCCGAAGCATAGTCGTTTGTGATCTCGCCGTCAAGGATTGCATCCTTAATCGCATCCTTGATATAACCGACAGGACGCGAGGGCGCCAATCCAAACGTGGCCATGATTTCCTCGCCGTCAACAGGCGGTTGGAAATTGCGCACCCGGTCTTTCTCCTCGATATCCACCAATTTGCGCTTCACCAGATCAAAGTTCTCACGGAAGCGCTGCACCTTATTCTCATTTTTGCTGGTGATGTCTGCTTTGCACAAGATCATCAGATCATCAATATCGTCTCCCGCGTCGAACAACAGACGCCTCACAGCACTGTCGGTCACCTCATCCTCGACGAGGGCGATGGGCCGCATGTGCAACCCGACGAGTTTCTTCACATACTTCATGTGATCATTGAGTGGCAGGCGCATCTTGGCAAAAATCTTAGGTACCATTTTCTCGCCGATGAAGTTGTGGTTGTGGAATGTCCATCCCAGTTGAGGATCCCAACGTTTGGTCCGGGCTTTGCCCACATCATGCAGTAGCGCAGCCCAGCGCAGCCACACATCGTCGCTGGCAGCAGCCACATTGTCAAGCACTTGCAAGGTGTGCATGAAATTATCCTTATGGCCTCGCCCGTTAACTGTTTCTACACCCTTGAGCGCAGCCAACTCGGGGAAGATGAGCTGGAGTAACCCACATTGGTCCAGTAGCATCCAGCCTCGTGAGGGATGGGCGCTTCGCATGATTTTTGTCAGTTCCTCGGCAATGCGTTCACGGGTGATAATGTTGATGCGTGAGGCATTGCGACGAATGGCATCGAACGTTTCGGGATAAATTTCAAAATCCAGTTGTGTGGCAAACCTCACGGCGCGCATCATCCTCAGCGGGTCGTCGCTGAAGGTGATATCAGGGTCGAGCGGCGTGCGAATAATGCGTCGTTCCAGGTCTCCAATGCCGTCAAACGGGTCAAGCAATTCACCATACCGATCCTTATTTAGGCAGATCGCCATCGCGTTGATGGTGAAGTCTCGCCGCTTTTGGTCATCGTCGAGGGTGCCGTCTTCCACAATGGGATTGCGGCTGTCGCGGTGGTAAGATTCACGGCGGGCTCCAACAAATTCAAGCTCCCATTGGCGTGTCTTGACCTGGGCAGTACCATAGGTCTTAAAAACCGCCAAATGAGCACGTTTGCCGATGCGGTGGGTCACTGACCGTGCTACCTCTATGCCGCTGCCAATGGTCACAAAGTCCATGTCATTGCTAGGGCGTTCCAAGAAGATGTCTCTCACGTACCCCCCAACGACATAGCACTCGCGATGCAGCTCATCAGCAACCTCACCCACCAGTTTCATAACTGGAAGGTTCACGTGTTCGGCTATTTTTTGACGGTTGATTTCCATTTTTTTTGCTTTTGTGGTCGCAAAATTACTGCTTTTTTCGTGCTTTTCTTGCTCATTTTATCAAAAATCACTAATTTTGCACCGCAAAAGCGCCCCATAGGGCGTGACGTAATCAAGAAAATCCTCCAATTCCATATTCCCTCACTATTCCAGATACTTTATTTAATCGTGAATTAATCACGGCAGTAACATTTGAAGAATGGATTTACAGGAATAAAGAATTGAAGACACAAGCATAACTGAATAAATCAAACAACAAAACGGGTAATGCGTGCGCGAGAGTGCATGCCTGGTGTGATGCAAGAAGTGTTGGATAACCAGCGCACCAGCCTGTAATATTAGTGACAATTATGTATAATATTAATCAATTAAGTGAGATGGGCGACGAGCAGCTACGCGAGCTTGCTAAGTCTATGGGAATCAAACGTGTCGATTCATTGGATCACGATGCACTAGTGTATGAAGTGCTGGATCATCAGGCCGAGACCGAAGCCGCTAATGCGCCAGAACCCCCCACCAAGCGACGTCGTGAACGTATCCGTAAGCCTGCCGCCAAGGCCAATGGCAACGAAGTAACCAAAGATGATGCCGTCAAAGGAAAAACTAAAAAAGATCAGAATAATTTAGTAGAGCCTGCATCGCAAGATAACGCGATTCAGGAAAAGCAGCAAGATATTGAACAGCCTCAGCCTGTCATAGAAGATAAAACCGAGCCTGAACCTGAGCAACAGGAACAGCCAGTCGAGGCCCCCAAGAAAAAACGCGGCCGCCCCTCGGCTGCCGAGAAAGCCGCACGTGAGGCAGCAATCAATCAGCAAGAGGAACAACCAGCAGAGCAACCCAATGTCGATGCCGTTCAGGACCAGCCCAAGACTGATGAACCCGAGGCTCAGCCCTCTCGCCGTCGTGGCCGCAAACCCAAACAGCAGATTATTGAACCCGTTTTACCGTTCGATAACGAGGAAATGGTTGATGATCAGATGCAAAACGAAATCATGGATGAGCCTGTCGAAGACCAGATGTACGGTGATTCCATTGAATATGATGAGCCTTTGCAAGATGATATCCCCGTTCAGCAACCATATATGGAACCACAATTTCCGCGTGAGGACGTTTCGCTGAACTCCTTCTTTAATACAGGCAGCACATTCACCTTCAAGCCCCGTACTCAGGAGGAGCGCGAGGAGGCTATGCGCCGCGCTGAGGAAGAACGCCGCCGTCAGGCCGAGGAAGCCGCTGCTGCACCCATTGTCATCCAGGAACCCAAGGTGGTTAAGGAGAACAAGAAGAACAAGCGCAAGATGAAACAGCAGCAACAGCAGCAGATTGCCGAGAGCAATCCTTATCTTGACCAGCCGTATAATTTTGACGGCATTCTTGAGGCTCAGGGTGTTCTTGACATTGCTCCCGAGGGCTACGGTTTCCTGCGTTCCAGTGATTATAACTACCTGACGTCGCCCGATGACATCTATGTGCAGCAGTCACAAATCAAGGCTTATGGCCTCAAGACTGGTGACGTGATTGAAGGTACTATCCGCCCGCCCATGGAGGGTGAGAAATACTTCCCGATGAGCGAAATCCGTCTCATCAATGGCCGCACACCGGCTTATGTGCGCGACCGCGTTCCCTTCGAGCATCTGGTGCCTTTGTTCCCTGATGAGAAATTTGATCTCGTGAGCAAAACCCATCCCACTGTTTCTCAGCGCGTGGTGGATATGTTCTCGCCCATCGGCAAGGGACAGCGCGGCCTTATCGTGGCTCAGCCCAAGACGGGTAAGACCATGCTCTTGAAGGAAATCGCCAATGCGATATCAGAGAACCACCCCGAGACTTATATGATCATCCTGCTCATCGATGAGCGCCCCGAGGAGGTGACCGACATGGCCCGCAGCGTGAATGCCGAGGTCATCGCATCTACCTTCGACGAGCCTGCCGACCGTCACGTGAAGATTGCCGACCTGGTGTTGAGCAAGGCCAAGCGACTGGTGGAATGTGGTCACGACGTGGTGATCCTGCTTGACTCGATTACCCGCCTGGCACGTGCCTATAACACCATTGCCCCGGCGTCTGGTAAGATTTTGACGGGTGGTGTGGATGCCAATGCACTGCAGCGTCCCAAGCGCTTCTTTGGTGCCGCCCGTAACATCGAGGGTGGTGGTAGCCTCACAATCATTGCCACCGCATTGACCGAGACCGGATCGAAGATGGACGAAGTCATCTTTGAGGAATTCAAGGGCACAGGTAACATGGAGTTGCAGCTCGACCGCAAGCTCTCCAACAAGCGAATCTTCCCCGCTGTGGATGTCATGGCGTCGAGCACGCGTCGCGACGACCTGCTATTGCCGCAAGATACCCTTAACAAGATGTGGATTATCCGCCGCTTCTTGAGCGACCGCACCTCTGTCGAGGCCATGGAGTTTGTCAAGGAGCGCATGGACCGCACACGCGACAACGAGGAATTCCTGCTCACCATGCAGCAGGGCTGATAATTGTTTGTTTGTTGAGGACGATGGGACGCATTTTGGGCATCGACTACGGGCGCAAGCGCACGGGTGTGGCAGTAACCGACCCGCTACAGATCATCGCGGGCAATCTGGCCACCGTTCCCACCCACACGCTCATGCAGTTCATCAAGGACTACATCGGACGAGAGCCTGTGGAGCGCATTGTGGTGGGCCAACCCACCCAGCTCAATGGTGAGCCCAGCGAGAGCATGAAGTACATCACACCTTTTGTCAACCGCCTGCGCAAGGAGTTGCCTGATATGCCCATCGTGATGTATGACGAGCGTTTCACGAGCACCATTGCTCATCAGGCGATGATCGATGGAGGCATGAAAAAGAGCGACCGCCGTGACAAGTCACGCGTCGATGCCATAGCCGCCACCATCATCCTCAACGATTACCTTCAAAGCAAATTCAACCAACCTGATAGATAATACTGAATCATGATTTTACCGATTTATATCTACGGACATCCCGTGTTGCGCTCCGAGAACGCAACCGTCACTCCCGATTTTCCTAATTTGCAGGAACTCATCGAGAACATGAAGGAAACCATGTATCACACCCAGGGTATCGGAATCGCCGCGCCTCAAGTGGGTGTCAATGCTCGCATCGTCTTTATTGACGTGGATGTGTTGGCCGAGGATTTTCCCGAACTCAAGGATGTGCGAATGGTGCTCATCAATCCTGAAATTACTGTTGATGAAGAGGCACCCCTTGTCACGCGCGAGGAGGGTTGCTTGAGCGTCCCTGGTATTCACGAGAATGTGCAACGACATGAGAAAATCCACCTGCACTGGCAGGACGAGAATTTCCAGGAGCACGACCAGGACATTGAGGGCTACTTGTCACGCGTGATTCAACACGAGTGTGACCATTTGGACAAGACGCTCTTCATTGATCGCATTTCGCCCATCCGCAAGCAGTTAATCCGCAGCAAGCTGAATAATATGGTCAAGGGGAATGTTTCCTGCAACTATCGTTGCAAATTTGCGCCTCACAACCGCAAAAGATAAAAAAAGTGGAAGATGTCTCACGACAGCCTCCACAAACCTTAAATCTAATACCATGAAAAACACACGTACAAATGTACAACCGTTTTTTTGAATTGTACAAATATTTTAAGAACTTTTTATATTTTTATATAAATATTTAGAATTAATGTGGCTGCCCCGCATCACGTGGGGCAGCCACTTCATCTAATAACTCTCTACTTATCTTTTGCTCAAGTCTATTAGAATTTCATACCGAAGGCAATCTGGAAGTTGCCGTTTTTCTCGTGGCTATCATCAATGTCGAACACGTTGGTCAAGCCCAAGGTGTAACGAGCCTGTACAAAGGCTTTATCAGTCAGGTTGTAGGTACCGCCCAAGCCAACGCCAACGTCAACAGTGTTGGTGACATCCTTCAGATCATAAGTCTGTTTTGCCTCAATGGATGAGACTTTGCCCGAAACCGTCATTTTGCTATACACGTTGAAACCTACCTGAGGACCAAAGTCAATGCTGAAGTTAGGAGTTGCATAGTATTTGAGCATCACGGGGACATTGATGTAGTTGGTGTGGAATGAGCCTTTGGCATCAATGGTCATGCCAGGTAATCCGGGGATATCATCATCATCAAAAGATCCTGAAATTTTGCCGCCCTGTGCAGCAAAAACAACCTCAGGGGCGATGGCGAAGTGAGGATTGAACTTGTATTCCATCATCAAACCTGCTTGGTAGTTGGGCTGCAGGCCATGAGGCGCATCTTCACCCCAAAAATGAGTCAGGTCAAAGCCGACTTTTGCACCAAATTGAATTTGAGCGCTTGCGCTCATGCACACGATTGCAGCAGCAATTAAAACAAAAACTTTCTTCATAATGTTTCTTTCTCTTTAAATAAAACGTTTAGTTGTCTTCTATTGTTGTGGATTTGCTTTTTGAGCAAAACGACTCTTTGACACAAAGAAATACGTCTGGTTTAATGGCTGGACTAAAAAAATATCATTTTGAGAAAAATTGTCCACTTTAAAACCCAAATTGAACACTTTCTCAGTCAAATGGTATTATATCCAGCATACAAGGCACCCATCATTAGGGCTTGTTGTAAATTCTCACTCGGTTAAAGCTATTGAATACCTGGGTCTCGTTGTTGCCGCCAGTGCCAAAGAAGAAATGCGACGAGTTGTCATCCCATCCAGCAAGATTGGCCTCACTGACGCTGAATGAAGTGTTGCCGATAATGAGGTTGTCATATTCGGCATACAATGCTGAAGTCGCGGTCATCATCAGGTCCAAGCCAATGAGTGGTGCATCATCTTTCTTGAGCGCGCCGTGGTTGAAATATTCTTCTGGGCTGGTCGAGGACAGGTGTGATCCATACTCTTGAGTGGGATAAATCTTAAGAAGGTATTTTTTGTAGGGGAGTCCGTCGATCGTATCAATTGGATTCTCATAGGGCTCAATTTCAACTACCGAAGAGTTGGGAATGCGGTCTCCCCGGTGATAGACTATGTTGCCTTGGCCATCAACGGCGGGTTCAATACATGCGGGCAAATACAAGTCCAGTTGCAGACCACTGTAGGTGATCTCGTTATAGGGGGTACCTCCGTCGTCGCAGCCGATGGGGGTCAATGCTTGAATCGCCTGGTTGTTATATATCGCCTCGTCATCGAGCCATAGCCATACGGTTTGTTGTGCGCCACGGTTGAAGACAATATTATTCATGTTGCCGTCGCTATTGCGCACGAAAACGTGGTCAGAGGTGGCTGTACCTTCCATAGCGGGAGATGCGTCTTCGGCCAGGCCAAAGAGTCCATTGCTCAGATTTCCTTCGCCGGGGTTGGGTAAATCGTTGCCTAACAAAACATCGATGAGCGTGATGACATCTGAGATGTTCACCACACCGTCGCCATTCACATCGGCCACCACTTCTATATCTTTGCCATCTATTAATTTATCAATTATCGTCACCACATCGTCAATATCAATGTCACCGTTATAGTTCAAGTCTCCTGTTCCTATGGTTATACCCTGCATGTGAATAAAGTCTTTCCAGTATTGATGGTTCTTGTAGAGTTCAAGCGAACTCTTAGGCACAAAGAGTGTGGTAATTTTAAATCTAAAGTTGATAAAAGTCATGTGGGAAATCGAAGGAGGGGTCGGTGCAAGGCAAGTGATACTCTTTAGCGTTTCATTTACAGCGAATATATTCTGATGCATGTAGGTCAACCCGGAACCTAATACTATAGACTCGAGTGATTCGCATCCAGCGAATGATTGAGGCCCAAGATAGCTGACCGATGATGGTAACAAAACCGAAACCAGTCCTTCGTCATCTTGAAAGGTCCAACCTTCAATTCTCTTCAAGCCTTCGGGGAAATCAATGTGCTTGAGGTAAGAATTATTCATTCTGTTGATTGAAGTAACACCATCGGGCATGGTATATGTCGTGTCAGGTCTACCCTCGGGATAAAACACAAGTCTCTTCTTGTCCTTGCTGAACAGCACGCCATCCACAGCGCAATAGGTGGTATTTGCTGTGTCAACACGATATTCCAGAAGACCGCGCATGTAATTAAACGCACCATCATTAATCGATGTCACTCCACGGGGAATGGTTATACTCGTCAGATTGTTGCATTGGCTGAAGGAATAGAAACCAATGCTTTTCAAGGTGGGAGGCATTGTCACACTCGTCAGCCTGCTACAACGGTTAAAAGCCCATTTTGCGATTTTGGTCACAGTATAGACAACACTGTCGTAAGTGACGGTTGATGGGATAACAAGGTCACCTTCATAACAATTATCGCCATTGCTGGTCACGCTTACGTTTGTGCCATCTATTTCATAGTAAATGTTGTCTACAACAAAGTTGTAGGCGGCACTTGCATTCAATGCTCCAACGACGCATAGCATCGCCAGGAGTAATTTCTTTAGTAATGAATGTTTCATCGTTGATTGAGGTTTTAAATTAATAATTTAGGGTTTGTTCGTGATATGCATCTTCCTACAGATTATGTAGGATAAAGATGTGACACTGCAAAATTATGATTTATTATAGAATAAATCAAGAAAAATGCAGGCAAAATGTTGTGCTATGGTGTGAAAATGATATTGTCGGTTGTTCTTATCTAAACCGACATCTTCAAGTGCTGACAGCCCTTGTCCACAAGAGTCAAGTCAGCGCTCATGGTTTAGTGCTATCTGCTGTATTGCTTGCAGAATTGCTGGATGCCGCAGTTCAGGCAGTCGGGACGTAGCGCCTTGCAGACGTAACGGCCATGCAGCAGGATCCAATGATGGGCCTTGAAGCGCAATTCTTCGGGGATATGTCGGGCAAGGTCTCGCTCCACGTCGTTAGGGGTCTTGCCTTGAGACAAGCCTACACGATGTGACACACGATAAACGTGGGTATCCACAGGAATTGTTGCTTTGCCGAAGGCTGCACCCATCACCACATTGGCGGTCTTGCGGCCTACGCCGGGCAGCGACGTCAAGTCTTTCATGTTGTCGGGTACTTGACCGTCAAATTCATCCACGAGTTTCTGAGCCATCGCTTGCAGGTGGGCGGCCTTGCTATTGGGATAAGAGACGCTCTTCACAAATTCCAGAATGTCAGCAACGCTGGCAGCGGCCATCGCTTGGGGAGTAGGGAAGGCCTCAAACAGCGGGGGCGTAACGATATTTACGCGCTTATCGGTACACTGGGCGCTCAGCATCACGGCAACCAGCAATTGAAATGGGTTGCGGTGTTGCAACTCGGTCTCGGGATTAGGCTGTTTCTCCTTGAAATATTCCAGGATTCCCTCGTATCTTTCCTTGATTGTCATATTCTTTATACATGTAGAGACGCAAAATTTTGCGTCTCTATATCACTAATCTCTAATCACTAATCACTAATCTATTTTGCCGCAACGCGGCAAAAATCAATGAGCGCTCTTGAACTCATCCAGGAAGCGCACATCGTTCTCGCTGAACATGCGCAGGTCCTTCACCATGTATTTCAAGTTGGTGATACGCTCCACGCCCAGGCCGAAAGCATAGCCGCTATATACGGTGCTGTCGATGCCGCTGGCCTCAAGCACGGCGGGATCCACCATGCCGCAGCCCAGAATCTCGACCCAGCCCGTGTGCTTGCAGAAACCGCAACCCTTGCCGCCGCACAGCATACAGGTCACATCCATCTCGGCGCTGGGCTCAGTGAACGGGAAGTAGCTGGGGCGCAGACGAATCTCGGTCTCGGTGCCAAACAACTCCTGGGCAAAGTGCAGCAACACCTGCTTAAGGTCGGCAAACGACACGTTCTTGTCGATATAAAGTCCCTCGATCTGGTGGAAGAAGCAGTGAGCGCGAGCAGTAATGGCCTCGTTGCGGTAAACGCGACCCGGGCAGATGATGCGGATGGGAGGCTGCTGACGCTCCATCGTGCGCACCTGTACCGAACTGGTGTGGCTCCTCAGCACGATATTGCGGGTCACATCCTGCTCGTTCTTTTCAATGAAGAAGGTGTCCTGCATGTCGCGGGCGGGATGGTCGGCAGCGAAGTTCAGTGCACTGAACACGTGCCAGTCGTCCTCAACTTCAGGACCGTCAGCGATAGTGAAGCCCAAGCGGGAGAAGATGTCAATGATCTGCTTGCGAACCACCGAAATCGGATGTCTCGTTCCCAATTCAGCGGGGAAAGCAGGACGTGTGATGTCAATCTTGTTCTGCTCTTTGGCCTGCTGCTTGGTGGCCTCACGCAGGGCGTTGATTTTCTCGGTGGCGAGATTTTTCAGCTCATTGAGTTTCTGACCCAACTCACGTTTCTCCTCGGGAGCTACCTCACGGAACTCGTTGAACAATGCCGTCACTTCACCTTTCTTACTCAGGTATTTGATACGCAGTGCCTCCAGAGCCTCCTCGTTATCGGCCTTGAGCTCTGCAATTTGCGCCTTCAGCGCTTCTATCTTGTCCTTTAACATAGTCTCATCAATTGATTTAACGTGCAAAATTACATAAAAAAAGTAGAGACGCAAAATTTTGCGTCTCTATAAATGAAAATCTTACTATCTTAGACCTAAAACCTAAAGCCTTAGACCTAAAACCTCATCAAGGCTCGCGGCCCTCGACGATGGCCTCGGTGTCGTGGGCAATCATGAATTCCTCATCGGTCATGACTACCACCACCTTAACCTTGCTGTCGGGCGTGCTGATTTCACCTTCCTTGCCGCGCCACAGCGTGTCGTTCAGTTCCTCGTCAATCTTGACGCCCAGATACTCCAGCTGACGGCAAACGCGCTTGCGGGTCTGGAACTGGTTCTCGCCAACACCGCCAGTGAAGGCGATGATATCCACACCGTTCAACTCGGCAGCGTAGGCACCGATGGTCTTTAGGATACGCAGTTCGTACATGTCGAGGGCGAGTTGTGCGCGCTCGTCATTGTTCTTCTCGGCAGCGTCAACCACGTCACGCATATCGCTGCTAACGCCAGTGATACCCAGCACACCGCTCTTCTTGTTGATGATGTTGAGCATCTCCTTCGGGCTGAGGTTGTATTTCTCCATGAGGAACAACAATGCACCGGGATCGACGTCACCCGAGCGGGTACCCATCATCAGACCCTCGGTAGGTGTCAGACCCATCGTGGTGTCGATGCTCTTGCCGTCCTTGATGGCACTGATGCTGGCACCGTTGCCGATGTGGCAGCAGATGATGCGCTTGCCCTCGGGGGTCGTGCCGAGCATGTCACACACGCGCTTAGCGATAAAGCGGTGGCTCGTACCGTGGAAACCGTAACGGCGAACGTGATCCTGGGTGTAATACTCCATGGGAAGGGCATACATGTAAGCCTTCTTGGGCATGGTCTGGTGGAATGCGGTGTCAAACACAGCCACTTGGGGAACACCGGGCAGTACAGCCTCGATGGCCTCGATACCTGCCATGTTCACGGGGTTGTGCAACGGGGCGATGCCGTAGCACTCGCGGATCATGTCCTTCACCTCGTCGGTAATCAGGACGCTGCGGCTGAACTTCTCACCACCGTGTACAACGCGGTGACCCACGGCATCAATTTCCTTGAGGTCCTTGATGCAACCATATTCGGGATTTACCAGCGCGTCGAGGATAGCCTTGATGGCACCTTTGTGGTCGGTGAGACCCAGGTCGATGTTCTTCTTGCTGCCGTCATCAAATTTCAGCTTGATGAAACCGTCAGGCAAACCGATTTTTTCTACACCACCCTCAGCAAGGGTCTTGTTCTCTTTAGTCTCGATGAGTTTGTACTTGGCAGAGCTGCTGCCGCAATTAAGCACTAAGATATTCATATTGTGAGTTTTAAGTTTTGAGTTTTAAGTTTTAAGTATGATTTCTGTCGCCTGGAAACTAGCAATTAGCGACGATTATCGATTAATCGCCTGGTTGCAGGTGAGGATTACGGTGCGGTAGATGTCGTCCTCGTTGCAGCCGCGTGACAGGTCGTTGACGGGAGCGGCAAGACCTTGCAGCACGGGACCTACAGCCTTGGCGCCTGCGATGCGCTGCACCAGTTTGTAAGCGATGTTACCCACACCCAGGTCGGGGAATACGAGCACGTTAGCATGTCCTGCAATGTCGCTGCCGGGAGCCTTGCTGGCGCCCACGCTAGGCACGATAGCAGCGTCGGCCTGCAGTTCGCCGTCAATCTTCAGGTTGGGATTCATCTCCTTAGCCAGACGGGTAGCCTCAACCACCTTGTCCACGCGTTCATGCTTGGCACTGCCCTTGGTAGAGAAGCTCAGCATAGCGATCTTGGGGTCATCGATTTCGGCAAGGGCGCGAGCGGTACGGTCGGCGCTCACGGCAATCTGAGCCAGCTGCTGGGCATCGGGGTCAGGAACCACGGCGCAGTCGGCAAACACCATCACGCCATTGTGGCCGTAAGGCGAACCCTCGGGCAACAACATCAGGAAAGCGCCACTCACGGTGCTGATACCGGGGGCGGTCTTCAATACCTGGAAGGCGGCACGCAGCACGTTACCCGTGGTGTTCATGGCACCAGCCACTTGACCATCGGCATCACCGGCCTTGATGAGCAGGCAACCCAGATAGAGCGGGTCGAGCACCTTCTTGCGGGCATCCTCGATGGTCACACCTTTAGACTTGCGCAGTTCATAGAAAAGTTGGGCATATTTCTCGACAGCCTCGGCATCGTTGGGGTTGATGACCGTAGCCTTGTCGATGTTGTTAAGTCCTAGTTCGGCGGCTTTGGCCATGATTTCAGCCTTGTCGCCAATGAATACCACATCAGCGATGCCGTCGGCAATGATGCGGTCGGCAGCCGTCATGGTGCGGGGTTCAGTACTCTCGGGAAGAACGATGCGCTGCCTCTTGGCAATCGCGTTACTCTTGAGTTTCTCAAATAAAGGTTCCATGTCTCTTTTGTTAGTATTTTAGGAAAACTTGATTAGTTTTGTTTTAATAGCGCCAAAGGTACTGCTTTTTTCTCAAATACGATGCTGCTAGCAGAATAAAAATCAAACAACTTTGACAACATTTCGACAACCAGTACAACTATCATGTTGTTTGTGTTGTCGGTTGTGTTGTCAAAGTTGTTTGAAAAAATAAATCTTAGCGCCTTAGCGGCTTAGCGTGAGGCACTTTGTCAGGCGGTGTTATTCGCCCAGGATGGCTGCTACGCCGGGAAGGGTCTTGCCCTCGATGGCTTCAAGCATGGCACCGCCGCCAGTCGAGACGTAGGATACCTTGTCGGCCAGGCCGAACTTGTTGACGGCTGCTACTGAGTCGCCACCGCCCACGAGCGAGTAGGCTCCGTTCTGGGTAGCTTCGGCTACATACTTGGCGATTTCGCCAGTGCCATGTGCAAAGTTCTCAAACTCAAATACGCCGACGGGACCGTTCCACAGGATGGTCTTGGAGTCGAGGATGATCTTCTTCCAGTTCTCAAGCGATGCTTCGCTGGCATCCATGCCCTCCCAACCATCGGGGATGTTGTAGATGTCAACCGTCTGACGGTTAGCATCGTTGGAGAAACTGTCGCCAGCAACGGTAGCTACCGAGAGGCTCAGGTTCACGCCTTTCTCCTTGGCTGCGGCAATGACGTTCAGGGCCTCGGGCATGAGATCGTCCTCGTGCAGTGAGTCGCCGATGTGACCACCCTGGGCCTTGATAAAGGTGTAGCCCATACCACCACCGATGATGAGGTTATCCACCTTGTCGAGCAGGTTCTTGATAACGGACAGCTTGGATGATACCTTGCTACCGCCAATGATGGCAGTGAAGGGGTGCTGAGCATTCTTCATCACGTTATCGATAGCGGTTACTTCCTTCTCCATGAGGTAACCCAGCATCTTGTGGTCGTCATCAAAGAAGTCGGCAATCACAGCGGTTGAGGCATGGCGGCGATGAGCGGTGCCGAATGCATCGTTCACATACAAGTCAGCATAGCTGGCCAGGGTCTTGGCAAACTCGGTCTGACGGGCCTTCATGTCCTTCTTGGCAGCATCATAGTTGGGATCATCCTTCTCAATGCCAACGGGCTTGCCTTCCTCCTCGGGGTGGAAGCGCAGGTTCTCGAGCAGCAGCACCTCACCGGGTTTGAGTGCATCAGCCTGTTCCTTGGCATTAGCGCTGTCCTCGGCGAACTGTACGGGTGTCTCCAGAGCGGCAGCCACAGCATCAGTAATCTGACTCAGCGAGAACTTGGGGTTAACTTTGCCCTTGGGCTTGCCCATGTGCGACATGATGATAAGCGCACCGCCATCAGCGAGGATCTTCTTCAAGGTGGGCACTGCACCGCGGATGCGGGTGTCGTCGGTGATTTCACCTTTCTCATTCAGGGGCACGTTAAAGTCAACGCGCACGATTGCCTTTTTACCGGCAAAATTAAAGTCATTGATTTTAGCCATTTCTAAATAATGATAAGAATTATTTGTGATTTTGGAAGTTTCATAAAAACTTGGGTGCAAAGGTACTAAATAAATTCATACATAACGATAATTTGCCACAAAAAACGACGATAGGGTGGCAAACTAATCGCCAAAGTGTTTATCTCCACGACAATTAGTAGGTTAAGTCCTCTGTTTTTATGGAATTTTGCTGAAAAAGTATCGATATTATTATCATTTTTGGGAATTTTAAGAAAAGATAATGGGCTACATCGCATATTATTTTATACCTTTGTCATCTATTATTATAATGTTTAAAAAGGGAATCCAATGAAGAAAACGATGAGAACAGTAACATTGATGCTGCTGTCACTGCTGGTGATGTCTTGCGGCATGATGATCCACAATGCCGATGATATCATTAATGACATGCGTGATGCCCGAAATGCGCAGTATTTCAACGTGGGCAGCGGTCTGCTGGGACTTGGGCGACTGATTTCGCCAACATTGTCCGAAGCGGGCCTTGGCATTACCTCTGTGCGTTTGCTTGATGTGAGCAAGTGTAGCGGCAATGTTCGCGACAAGTTCCGTAAGAACATCCAGAAACTTTACAGGGACCGCTCCTATGAGGAAATCTTAGCCACCCAGCAGGGTTATGGTCAACAGCAGACGGTTCTTGTGCGCCGAGACGGTCAGTTTGTCAATGAAATTGTCATTGCCAATGCCAATGCTATGACCGACGCGATGGTAGTCATCAACGGTCATATCAACTTGGAGAACCTGGAACGGATTGTCAACGACCAGAAAAATTTCTTCGACAGGTAGCCATTGATTCTGGATTAGGATGATCAGGAATTGCCGAAATGGTTATTCCATGTGCTTGTGCGGTCGTCCTTTTCTCGATTTGTTATAACCCTCGGATTTGAAAGAATCAATATTAACTATTATAATCAAGTAAAATGAAAGAGAAGATTAAAGAGATTTTCAAGCAGCGTTTCGGCACGGATTGCGTGGTTTACGCTTCGGCCGGCCGTATCAACCTTATCGGTGAACACACCGACTACAATGGCGGTTTTGTGTTCCCGGGTGCCATCGATAAGTACATCATGGCAGCCATCAACATTAACGGTACTGACAAGGTGCGTGTCTATAGCATGGACATGGATGCCTACAGCGAGTTTGGTTTAAATGAGGAGGATGCTCCTCAGGAGCAGTGGGCACGTTACATCTTCGGTGTGTGCCGCGAGACCATCAAGCGTGGTGGTATCGTCAAGGGTTTTGATACCGTGTTTGCTGGCAATGTGCCCCTCGGCGCAGGCCTGTCATCATCGGCAGCACTGGAGTCATGCTTCGCCTTTGCCCTCAACGATATGTTCAACGAGAACAAGATCGACAAGTTTGAGTTGGCAAAGATTGGCCAGAGTACCGAGCACAACTATTGCGGCGTGAACTGCGGCATCATGGACCAGTTCGCTAGTGTGTTTGGCAAGAAGGATTGCCTGATGCGCCTCGACTGCCGTTCGCTGGAGCATGAGTATTTCCCCTTCCATCCCGATGGCTACAAACTCGTCTTGCTCAACAGCAAGGTAAAACACGAGTTGGTGGATTCGCCCTACAACAAGCGCCGTGAGTCCTGTGAGCGCGTTGCTGCCACGTTGGGCGTGGAGACCCTGCGCGATGCCTCCTATACCATGCTGGCCGATGTGCGTGACAAGGTGAGCGACGAGGATTATCGCCGAGCCCGCTTCGTCATCGGTGAGAAACAGCGTGTGCTTGACGTGTGCGACGCTCTGGAGCGTGGTGACTACGAGACCGTGGGCCGTTGCATGTTTGAGACCCACGATGGCCTGTCACGTGACTATGAGGTGAGCTGCGAGGAGCTGGATTACCTCAACGACGTGGCACGCGAGTGCGGTGTGACGGGTTCGCGCATCATGGGTGGCGGCTTTGGCGGTTGCACCATCAACCTGGTCAAGGAAGATCGCTATGACAACTTCATTGCCACTGCTAAAGAGAAATTCAACGCTAAATATGGACATGAGCCCGAGGTGATCAACGTGATCATCAGCGACGGCGCTCACAAGGTAGAGGATTGAGATGAAAAGCATCCGCATTGATACCCACGAGACCGAACGTGGCGAAATCACCACCTACGAACTCATCAACGCCAGCGGTGCGAGTGTAAAACTCTCGTCACTTGGTGCTGGCATCCTGGAAATCAAGGTCCCTGACCGTGACGGAAAACTCGCCGACGTGGTGGTGGGCTACAAGAACGTGGCCGACTATTTCTATGATGGGCCGTGTGCCGGTAAGGTGCCTGGACGCTATGCTAACCGCATCTGCAAGGGCCACTTGGATATCGACGGCAAGGTTTATCAATTGAACATCAACAATGGCCCCAATCACCTGCATGGAGGTCCCGAGAATTTTTCCAATAAGATTTGGGACTGCGAGATGGATGGTGACACTGTGGTGTTCTCGCTGGAAAGCCCTGACGGTGACGAGAGCTACCCTGGAAACCTCACTGCCCGTATCGCCTATACTTGGAGCGACGACAACGTGCTCAAGATTGAATTGGGTGCCGTGACCGATGCTCCAACTGTAGTCAACCTCACCAACCACACCTATTTTAATATGGCAGGCGAGGATAGGGGAGGAACCGCCCTCAATCAGGTGCTGCAACTCAACTGCTCACGCTATCTGCCCACCGACGACACCCTTATCCCCAGTGGCGAAATGGCTCCTGTTGAGGGAACTCCGATGGATTTCACCCAGCCCAAGTTGGTCGGCAAGGACATCAAGCAGGATTTCCCCGCCTTGAACTATGGCAAGGGTTACGATAACTGCTGGGTTATAGATGGTTATGAGGACGGTGATGTGCATCTGGCTGCCGTGTTGTGTGACAAGGAGTCGGGTCGCGTGGTAGAGGTAAGTACCGACCAACCCTCCGTCCAGGTCTATTCCGGTAACTGGCTGGAGGGGGCTCCCGTGAGCAAGAGCGGTAATCAGTACCACGACTATGACGGCGTAGCCATCGAGTGCCAGGGTATGCCTGATGCTCCTAACCATCCCAATTTCCCGTCCCAGTTGCTTCGCCCCGACGAGGAGTACCGCCGCATCATCCTCTTCGATTTCAAAACTATTGATTAAACAATAGTAATTGTACTTAAAACTTACAACTTAAAACTTACAACTTACAACTAAATACAATGAAACCAACATTATTTGTGCTCGCTGCTGGCATGGGTAGCCGTTACGGTGGCCTCAAGCAGCTCGATGGTCTCGGCCCTCATGGTGAGACGATCATGGACTATTCGATTTACGATGCTATTCATAGCGGATTTGGCAAGGTTGTCTTTGTGATTCGCAAGGACTTTGAGGCTGATTTCCGTGAGAAGATTTTATCAAAATATGAGGGTCATATCCCCGTTGAGCTCGTCTTCCAGGGCTTGAACGACCTGCCCGAGGGCTTTACCTGCCCTGAGGAGCGCGTGAAGCCGTGGGGCACCAACCATGCCTTGTTGATGGGTAAGAACGTCATCAATGAACCCTTTGCCATCATCAATGCCGATGACTACTATGGCCGCAACAGCTTTGAGGTCATGGCTGCTGAACTGTCATCACTGCCCGAGGACAGCAAGGGCCACTACAGCATGGTGGGCTTCAAGGTGGGTAACACCATGAGTGAGAGCGGCACTGTGGCACGTGGCGTCTGCGAGACCCGCGACGGCTTGCTCACGGGTGTGGTGGAGCGCACCAGCATCGGCTATGATGCCGACCACAATATCGTCTTTACTGACGAGAACGGCGATGTGCAGCAACTGGCATTCGAAACTCCTGTGTCGATGAATTTCTGGGGCTTCACGCCCGACTACTTTGTGCACAGCGAGAAATGTTTCGTTGACTTCCTCAAGGAAAACCTTGACAAGCCCAAAGCTGAGTTCTTCATTCCCACGGTTGTCAACGAGATGGTCAACAATGGCACAGCCCAGGTGAAGGTCCTCACCACCGAGAGCAAGTGGTTTGGTGTGACCTACGCCGCCGACCGTCAAGGTGTAGTCGATAAGTTTGCCGAGTTGCATGCCACGGGCGTCTATCCGGACAAGATGTTCTAAAACGAACATAATTACCTAATTGGCTAAATATCCCGCATGGTAATGCTTACCGTTGCGGGATTTTTTATATCTTTGGGGCATGAAAAAACTGAAGAAGATCAAGATAAAGATAAAGAAACCTGCTGCTAAGGTGAAGCTCATTAAAAAGAATACCTGGTACCGTCGGTTCCGGGCTTGGGAAATTCGTCTCGACCGTCGTTTACAGCAACATAAAGTAATATCTCGAGACATTGATGAGACCCATCGCGAGTGTTCCAACTGTGGCTATAGCTTCACTGGGCGCATCTGTCCGCAGTGTGGTCAGGCGGCCACCTGGATGCGCTACACGTGGCGACAGATGATACTCAATCTTCTTGATATTTGGGGGCTGGGCAACAGGCCGATGTTCCGCACCTTGCACGAACTGTTCACCCGTCCTGGCTACATGGTGCGCGACTACCTGGGTGGCCATCGTCAGTTCTATTTCCCCCCATTCAAGCTGCTGGCAGTCTCCATTGTGCTAGTGATTTTCGTCAGTTGGGTGACTGGAGTAGAGTATTTCTCTATATTTAAAAGTTTGGCCAATGATTTTTCAGGCAAAGGGGACAGTATCACAGGTGGATTAGGGATTCTTGTCAGTGTGGGGATCATGTTTATCGAGCTACTGTCCAGCAACTTGCTATATGAGTGGCTATTTCTAGGAGTGGTTGCGGTAATCGGTGTGTGGATTGTCTTTTATCGTTACCGGAAGTATAATTTTGTGGAAACCTATATATTTCTTGTATTTGTCATGGTACAGTGGCTGCTCTGCATGATTCCTAAGATGCTGGGTACTGGTTTCTGCAATTTTGTAGATGCCCACGCATCGGCTTCGAGTCTTGCTGCTGTCGGTGCTTCCATAGTATCAATCGTAGGTGGTCTGGTCAGCACAGTCTATTCTTGGGCAGTCACGTTACTGCTTATTATGGATTTCCGCCAGTTCTATGGCTTGAAATGGAAGACAGCCCTTTGGCGCATGATTCTTGCGGTCTCAACTCTGGTTGGTATTGCTCTGATTATTGCCATTATCGTTATAGCTTTTATCGATCACAATACCATGTTTCAGGTTCATGCCATATTGAACTGCGTGATGGTGCCTGCGGCATTTGTTTTGGCCAATTGGCTTATAGACAAGAATAAACGGGAAGTACACCCATCTATCATCACCACGTGCAAGACGTTGCTGATTTCTGCCTTTTCAATGCCGTTCATGAGCATCTTGTTAAAAGAAAAATCTTTTGGCGTGGTGAGCTCGGTAGCGATTGTCATCTTGTATGGCATGCTTGTTGTGACCTTCAGCCTCCTGCCGATACTGCTTTACAAAAAGACACATCGCAAGTGGTTGTCTATCATCGTGCCCGCACTCCTTGTCTTGCTCATTTTCATCATTCCCTTTAAAGTATTATAATCGCAAGAGTAGGCTAAAAAGCGTATTTTCACAACTACTTCCCTTGAAAAAAACAGTTTATCTCTTGTATTCAGCCCAAAAAACTCTACTTTTGCCACACAATTCAACTGAAGGCATTGGTTATGGATGTTCTGTGGAGAATAGGGGAGAGACTGTTGCGATGGGGAACACGAGCCCACTGCATGGTAATGCCATCGGTGTATCATTCCTACAATCGCAAGCGGTATGCCTGCCCCATTGAACAGAAGTATCATGCCAATGGACCTTATAGGGTTACCTATCATGCTATTGACGACGCACACGCATTTATCCCTGATGTCGCTCAAGAACAAACATTCCCTCTGGTGGTGATGGTCAATGGAACCGGGTTGAAAGCATTGGATTACACTCCGGTGTTCGAGCACCTCGCCTCTTGGGGTTTCATTGTTATAGGCAATGATGACTTCAGTGCATGGGATGGCCGCTCGGCTTTGGCCTCTCTCGAGATTGCACTTCAACATAACGACAACAATAGCAGTCCGTTGTATCATCGTATCGACCGTCAGCGGATAGGCGTCGTGGGTCATTCCCAAGGTGCTATCGGGGCCATCAATGCCGCATCAGCCGATGAACGTTTCAGGGTGCTTTATGCTGCCAGTTGTCCACAAGCGAAACTGGCCCGAAGGTTGCGTTGGACGTATTCCTTGAGCGGCATTCGTATTCCCACCATGCTGAGCGCTGGAACATGGTGGATCGAACGACAAATCTCACCGCTAGCTTCGGTCGAACGCTTAGCTCAGGAACTGCCAGCCTCAACGCCGATGCTGATGGGGCGCATCAATGGCATAGAGCACCGCTATGTTCTTCATCAGGGCGATGCCTACATGACCGCCTGGCTACGCTATTGGTTGGCAAATGATACTTTGGCTGCCCCTGCCTTTATTGGGGCTGCTCCTGAAATCCTGAATAATTCCCGTTGGATAGATGTAAAGATGGCCCTCGGATGAGTTATCACATCCAGCTTGCTGAATGGAGAGCTACTGTTTCATGACGCCGTTCCACACGGCTTTGCGCAGTGTGCCTGCTTCATCGTCGCATCGGTATTCCCAGTACATTGCTCCACGCATTCCCTTCTCGTGGATAAATCGGCATTTCCATGCCAGCGACTCCGCATCCTCGTAGGTGCAGACCATTTCGCCTTCATTGTTGACCAGATAGGGCACTTTGGCAACGTCGTCCCACATGCGGGTGACGTCTGTGCGCTTGGCCAGTGCCCCGAAAGACGTATCCCCAAAACCTTTCACCGAACGCCCATAGAATGGCACGCCCAGCACTAACTTGTCCACGGGCATCCCAGCATCAAGGTGCGCCTGCAAAGCCTCTTGTGCCGTCACGCGACCTGACATCTCACTGCGGTATAACGCCGCATGGTGAAAAGGAGGATTGCCCACATCATACATCATAATGTTTACCAGGTCAACATAGGGTTCAATCGCCTTGAAGTCAACAAAGCGTGCATCGGCAATTGTGGCGCACGACAGCAGGTAATCCTTGCCCAAAGCCTTGCGCAGTTCCTTCATCAGCAGTGTGAAATTGTCGATATCGGCTGGCGATGATGAGATTCCGGCTTCGTTGCTGCTGGGATATTCCCAATCGATGTCAATGCCGTCCAGGTTGTAGTCCTTGACAATGCGCTTGCAATCCCTGGCAAATGCCTTGCGACGCCTCTCGGTCGATGCCATCTCACTGAACCCGCCAGCCGTCCAGCCACCGATGCTCAGTACGATATAAATCTGGTGATCC
>JAEEGL015605051.1_pt1 | contig 28444 bp, 19 predicted proteins | sample 9134231 | NCBI WGS metagenome assembly JAEEGL01 (sample SAMN16246548, study PRJNA631951) | gut metagenome | biome: gut microbiome; feature: rumen; material: fiber-attached | host: Bos | place: Iran: Karaj | collected 2018-10
ATATTATATTCTTCACGCAGCGCGTGAGCTCACAGGTGCCGGCGTCTACTTTTTGCATGGTTATTACTAAGACTATATTGTTGGCTGGGTCTATGCCTAGGTATGGGCCAAGCCAGCCGTCCCAGCCGTATTCCCCTTTGGTTGTCCTGGTTTTACCTTTACCTGGTTCTTTGGCTATGCGTACAAGGATGCAATAGGTCTAGCCGCTCAGGTGTTCCATTTTCTGGTTGAATTTCTGCTGTATGTTATCACGGAGTTCTGCGCCTGACATAAAGTCTACTGTAGCACCCTGCAAAAGCTGTTTTCCGTTATAGTTACCGCGGTTTACAAGCATAAGTCCAAACTTCATAAAATCATCAATTGTAGAACAAAGCCCTGCTCCACCGCTTTCAAAAGAAGGCGCATGATCCATTTTATACTGAATACCAAGATTACAGCCCTCAAAAGGAAGATTTACAAACTTTCCATTATGATTTGGATCTTGAACAGTTTTGTAAATTTTAGAAAGACGCGGCTGTTTAGCTTTAGGAACATAAAAAGCAGTATCATCCATTCCAAGCGGATCAAATATATTTTCTTTTAAAAACTCACTGAATTTCTTGCCGCTGACTTTTTCAATTACGGCACCAAGTATATCTGCAGAAAAACCATACTGATAATCTGTTCCAGGTTCAAAGTTCAAAGGAATCTGAGCAATTTTTTTAGCAAATTCCTGAGTAGTAATTTTACAAGGCCCCGCTGCATCATCATTAAGTTCTTCAATTAAATCGGAAGTCAAAAATTCACCATAAGTAGAGCCTTCCCAACAAGCCCCATAACCATAACCACTTGTCATATTAAGAAGGTCCTGAATAAGAATAGGCCTTTCTGCAGGCTTAGGATTTCCTTTACGGCCTATATCTGTACAAACCTTTACTTCCCAGAATTCCGGAAGAATATCTCTGACAGGCTTTCCCAGATCCAGCTTCCCCTGTTCAATCAACTTATAAGCCGCTACCGCAGTCACAGTTTTTGTCATTGAATACATACGGCAGATAGTATCCCGTTCAAAAGCCTTTTTACTCATAATATCAGCAAGTCCCGCCTGCCAATATCCGATTTCTTTATTATCCTTATATAAAAGTACATTCACCCCAGCCACATGATTCTCTTTAACATATTGCTCCAATGTCTCTTGTATTCGCGCCAGATTTTTCATTTCCATTTTGTTAAACCTCTCCCTTATTATGAACCATATTTTAAGAAATAAAAAGAAAAAGATTTAGGAAATAAAAAATTTCAATGAAAAGTATGTCTGCGGAGTGAAAAAAAACGGGAGACTGCATCATAATAGCCGCGAAGCGCGCAGTCTCACGTTTTTTTTCACGGGAGCAGACATACTTTTCCTAAAAATTCGTCTTTTGTTCTTTAAAAATTTCTCTTTTTATTCCTTAAAATTTTCATACTTTTTAAATAATTTTTTCTATTTATTTTCTTCATTTTTCGTTTATAATATTGTAAAAGGATTAACAAAATGGAAAATAAAGAACTTATTGAGGCTGGAAAGGCCGTTTTAGGTATTGAATTTGGTTCAACACGCATCAAAGCCGTGCTGATTAACGAAAAATATGAACCTATTGCAGGCGGTTCATATACATGGGAAAACACCCTGGACAATGGAATCTGGACCTACCCTTTAAGCCAGATTCACGAAGGTCTTCAGACCTGTTACGCAGACCTTAAAAAAGACGTTCAGGAAAAATACGGCGTAAAGCTTACAAAGTTCCGTGCCGGCGGTATTTCTGCCATGATGCACGGCTACCTTGCTTTTGGTAAGCATGAAGATCTTCTTGTTCCATTCAGAACCTGGCGTAACACTATTACAGGCCAGGCATCTAAAGAGCTTTCTGACCTTTTTAACTTCCCGGTTCCAGAGCGCTGGTCTGTTTCTCACCTTTATCAGGCAATTTTGAACAATGAGCCTCACATCAGATACATTGAAACTGTTTATACACTCGCAGGCTATATTCACTACAAGCTTACAGGCAAGAAGGTGCTTGGTGTAGGAGACGCCAGCGGTATGTTCCCTGTAAAATACGACGCTGGTAAAGCTGATTATAATCCTGATTTTAAAGCTAAGTTTGAAGCTTTGGATAGTGTAAAGGCCCTTGGTCTTAAGATTGATAACATATTCCCTAAGGTTTTAATTGCTGGTGAAAAAGCAGGAGAATTGACTGAAGCCGGTGCTAAGTTCCTTGACCCGACAGGGGACCTCCAGGCTGGTATTCCATTCTGTCCTCCAGAAGGTGATGCAGGAACCGGTATGGTTGCAACTAACTCTGTTATCGCAAAGACAGGTAACATTTCTGCCGGAACATCTGTATTCAGCATGGTGGTTCTCGAAAAAGATTTGAAGAAAGCTTACCCTGGAATTATCGATATCGTAACTACACCAACCGGACTTCCTGTTGCAATGGTTCACGCTAACAACTGTACAGGCGAACACAATTACTGGATGGATCTTTTCCATGAAGTAGCAACTTTGATGTGCGGTGAAGAAAATACTCCAAAGATCGGTAAGTTCTTTGATGATTTGATTTCTAAATCTATGGAAGCTGATAAAGATTGCGGCGGCCTTCTCGCTTATAACTACCTTTCCGGTGAAACAATCACTGGCTTTAACAGCGGCCGTCCTTTGTTCGTCCGCGCAGAAAATGCTAAGTTCAATGTTGCAAACTTTATGCGTACTCAAATGTTCGCTTCTCTTGGCGCTCTCCGTGCAGGCATGAACATTCTTTATGATGAAGAAAAAGTTCCAGTAGAAAGAATGACAGGTGCCGGCGGATACTTTAAGACTGATGCTGGTTTGGAATATATGGCAGCTGCAATGAAGACTTCTGTAAGTGCAATGGAAACAGCAGGTGAAGGCGGACCTTGGGGTATGGCATTGCTGGCTGCATATTCTATTGATCCAAACCTTAAAACATTAAATGAATTCTTAAATATGAATGTATTTACTGGTTGTAAGAAAATTACAGCTACACCAGAAGATGAATTGATCGAAAGCTTTAATATTTACTTTGAAAGATATATGAAAGGATTGGCTATCGAAAAAGCAGCTGTGGAGAACTTATAATGACCTACGAAACAATACGACAACAGGCTTACGAAGCCAATATGAAAATACCTGAGAACCATCTGGCTCTCTATACCTGGGGAAACGTTTCTGCTTTTGATAAAGACAAAGGCGTTTTTGCAATTAAACCGTCTGGAGTTCCTTATCCCGAACTCACTCCAGAATCTATGGTAATCATTGACCTTGACGGCAACAAAGTAGACGGCAGCATGAATCCTTCAAGCGACACCCCAACCCATGCAATTCTTTATAAAAAATTTGGCATGGAAATGGGAGCCGAAATTGGTGGAATCATTCATACACATTCAACCTTTGCTGTAAGCTGGGCACAAGCAGTACGAAGCGTACCTCTTTTTGGAACTACACATGCAGACCATATCCAGAAAGCAATACCTTGTACTCCATACTTGAGCAAAGAAGCAGTTGAAAGTGACTATGAAAAAGAAACAGGACTACTCATAGTAAAACATTTTGCAGACCTTGGACTTAATCCAAGCGAAGTAAATATGGTGCTTTGCGGCGGACACGGACCTTTTGCCTGGGGTAAAAATGCAGAAAAAGCTGTATACAATGGAACGGTTCTGGAAGAAATCTGCAAGATGGCGCTTAATACTCTTGCGCTTAATCCTGATGCAACTGAGCTTCCAGACTACATCGTAAATAAGCATTATATGCGAAAGCATGGTCCTAATGCCTACTATGGCCAGGGAAAATGAACCGCTCCTATTATACCAATGCCATAATCCTCAACCTAAAACCTGTGGGCGAAAATAACAATTCTGTTACTTTACTCACCCCGGACAAAGGCATTATATACGCTACACTTTACGGTGGCCCCAAATCTAAACTCAGATCGCAGGTAGCGTTATGGCATTCCGGTATTATCTGGCTTTATGAAGTTCCGGAAAAAAATCAGATTAAAATAAGCGACATGGATGTCAAAAACTTTCATCAAAGCTTTGGTGAAAATCTTTTTAAAATGTATGCCGCTTCATTAGCCGCAGAGCTTGCCATTAAAACCCGTTGTGCAGGCAGCGCAGAACAATGCTTTTCTCTGGTACTTGGCTTTTTAGACGGGATGGAACTGTGTGACGAAGAGCAGTCCCGCTTAGGCCTTATCCGCTTTTTATGGCGTTATCTGGAACTCATGGGTATAAGGCCAGACACAAGTGATTCTGAAGCATTTACATCTGACTCAATTTCGTATTATAATATAATTGATAATTGTTTTACGTGGGAGCGGGATGAACAATCAACACATTTAATTCCTGTAAAAAACCGTTCAGTTCAATATCTGGCTGCAATCTCAAACCTTTCACCGTCTGAGGTACGAAAAATACCTGTAGACAAAGAGGTTTATGAAGAAATAAAGCAATTTGTTTTTTTTCTGCTGGAAAAAAATCTGGAATCAGAGCTGAATACAATCAAAACAGGAACCGGGATATTATAGATTGTAATCATGAGGGGAAAAATTGAATAATTGGGTAAAAAGTCCGGTAACAATACAGCAGATTGCACCTTTATGCGAAAAATTTAACATAGACAAGCTGCTTGCCTCCATCCTTGTACGCAGAGGAATTACCGAAGGAAAAGACATTCTTTATTTTCTTGAAAGCGACATGCGTTTTACTCATAATCCTTTTCTTTTTAACTCCATGGAAGATGCCGTTGAACGTATAACTCAGGCCGAAGAGGAAGGAGAAAAAATTCTTATTTTTGGTGACCGTGATGTTGACGGGGTTACAAGCACCACAATTCTTTATGATTATCTTAAACAAAGAAATATTGATGTAAGATGCCGTCTCCCTTTAGAAAGCGAAGCCTATGGACTTTCAAAACAGGCTGTTGATGATTTTGCTGCAGAGGATGGAACTCTCATTATTACAGTAGACTGTGGAATTTCAAATTTTGAAGAGATTGAATATGCAGCCTCTCTTGGAATTGACGTAATTGTAACAGACCATCACAATGCTCCGGAAAATTTGCCTCCTGCAATTGTAATTCTGGATCCAAAAGCTCCTGATTCGGGCTACCCTTTTGTTGATATTTCTGGAGCTGCAGTTGCCTTTAAGCTGGTTTCAGCACTCCGTTTTTCTCATTCTGATTTTTATAATTCTGAACTCTGTCTCATGGATATTACAGAGTTAGAAGACTCATATGAAATTTCCTGCGTAAAAATCCGTAATCTTGTAAAAGTTAAAGAACTGCATGAAAAAATAATTCCAGGCAAAACAACAATTTATGATCTTAAGCTGCCTTATTTTCTTCAGGGACAGGTCATTTACGCCTGGAACAGCACAGAAATTAAAAAGCAGCTCAACGAGATTTTTGGCAGTGGAATAGAATTCAGCATTTATGATTTACAGGCAGAGGTTGTAAAACTCATCCCTGCCTTAAAGGGCAAAACTTCTTCTCAGATTCATGCAAGCTCTACTATTGCAAAATACATGAGTGAACAGATGTCTGTATCTGTAATAGATTCCCTTTTTAATCTTTATGTTACCTGGTGCAAAAAATTTATTGCAAAGCAGAATGAAGGGGCTTCGCAAAATGAACAGAGGGATTTGCAGCTGGTGGCTCTTGCTGCAATTGCAGATATAATGCCTCTTAAAAATGAAAACAGAATTTTTATTAAAAGAGGCATTGCTTCTATAAAAGAAAAAGGTCCACGGGAAGGACTTTCAGAGCTTTTTGCACAACTTAAAATCAATCCGCAAGCCCTTACATCTACTGATATTGCATGGACTATAACTCCGGCTCTTAACGCAGCAGGAAGACTAGGACAGGCAGATCTTGCACTTTCACTTTTGATTTCTTCTGATCCTGCAGAACGCAATTCTTTGGCAGCAAAAATCTATTCATTAAACGAAGAACGCAAACGTCTTGTAAGCATGGCAACCTTCCAGATTAAAGATAACAAAATCCAATATTCAGATGATAATGATGGAAAGCTCTGCGTAATTGTAGATGAAAATATTCATCCCGGCATAACTGGTAATATTGCAGGCAAGCTCATGCAGGACAAAAACATTCCGGCAATTGTTGTTACTAAATCAGAGAATGTTTACAAAGGCTCCATGCGAAGCTGCAGAGGCTTTATCTGTACAGAATTTCTTTCACGTTTCGGCGACTTTTTCATAAATTATGGCGGTCACAATGCGGCAGCAGGCTTTAGCTTTAACGGTGATAAGCTGGAATTATTCCATAAAAAAATCAAAGAAATTGTTCCGTCTATTAACCTTGAGGAAGAAAATCTCGATATTTATATAGATGCAGAAATTCCTCCTGAATATCTGACACCCGAAACTTTTAATCTGCTTGATAAAATGGAGCCTTTTGGTTCAGAAAACAGGGAGCTTACTCTTGTATCAAAAAATGTAAGGATTATTGATGCCATCAAGCAGGGAAAGAAAGAACCTCTATCCCTAAAACTTGTATTCGAGTTTGGCAAATACAAAATTCCTGCAATGTTTTTTGGACAGGCAGAAAGGCTGGGAAAAGACATCTTTACAGGCCAGAGTTATGAAATACTTTATACTATGGTCAAAAATTATTTTAACGGCGATGTAACGCCACAGCTTAGATTAAAGGAAGTGAGAAAATCATGAAAAAACTTTTAATTGCTTTGCTTGCTTTTATGCAAATTTGTTTTTGTTTTGCAAAATCAGCAGTATTTCAATCAGAAAATTACAGCCTTAATGTTGAATATAACGAAAAACTAATCCCGGGAGATGCAGTTTTTGTAAGAATGTCAATCACCTTGCCAAAGAATCATAAAAAGGCTAAGAATGATACAGAAAAAAGAGCAGCCCTTATTTTTTATCAGGATAAAAAACAGATTGATAAAGTAAACTTTTATTCTGTAGGAAAGAAAAAGAATAATCAGACTTATTCAGATCTTCTTTGCGGACTTCCCCTTTCTCCATGGCTCGAAAACGGAAACTATTCTCTTAAGGTAGTTTTTTCTTTTTCTGAAGATGAAACAAATGAATTCACACTTCCTGTAATTTTTGAAAACCGTAAATTTAATTCAGAAACAATTCAATTAAATGAATCAAACACAGCAATCAAAACAGATAACAGTCCAGAGCGAACAGCCCAGATTAATAAATTAAATGATATCCTTTTTACAACAATGCCACAGGATGTATTTACACTTAAAAAATTTATTTGTCCTACAACTTCTACTCGTTATACTGCCTGGTATGGAGACAGAAGAGTTTATGCTTATTCAAACGGAAAATCTTCTACAAGTCTTCATTATGGAAATGATTACGGAATACCTGAAGGTTCAGAAGTCCGTGCCTGTGCAGATGGAAAAGTTGTAATGGCCGAAAACAGAATCTCTACAGGCTGGAGCATTGTTGTAGAACATCTTCCCGGACTTTACAGCCTTTATTATCATCTTTCAGAAATGCTTGTAAAAGAAGGAGACATGGTTAAACAGGGAGATTTAATTGCAAAATCTGGTTCAACAGGACTTGCAACTGGTCCTCACCTTCACTGGGAAATGAGATTAAACGGAAGCGCTGTAAGACCAGAATTCTTTATGAAGGATTTTGCTTTCGAAGAAGAAGATTAAAGTTCAACTACAACAAGATCACCTGAAGCTGTACTTTGAATGGAATAAAAAACATTTGTTTTACAGGCAGATAAATCAAGCGAATAAGTTGAACAATGACCGAATGATAAGACAGGAATCTTTTTAGTTGCAAAACGGGAAATCTTATAAAGATTCCTTCTTTCTTTTAAAGTGGAACCAAAACCTAACAGCAGGCACTGTCCATTATCATCGTAAAATTTTTCCAGAGAAGTTCCCTTTTTCCACTCCGGATGAGTCTGCATGATTCTGTCTTTTCCATAAATGCAGGTAGGAAACAAAAAACTCTTACCATTAATATTCGCTTCTGCAAATTCTACAGAAAGATAATTTCCCGACCACGAACGTTCTATTGTTGCAATTTCATTTCCATTAGAATCAACTATTGAAAAAGCAGCACTTATTGTATTTCCATCACTGTTAGAAGAAGAGCCATAAATATTCAGACGAATATATTCTGTCTGTACATCCGGCGAAAGTTGAATTGCTGCACTCCACACAGAATAAAAGGTATAAAAAGTAAAAAGAATATATATAATACAAAGAAAACTTATGAGACTAAAAATAAAATCTCTTATTACAGCTTTTACTGATATCTCACGTCCATTTATTTTTTTCATATCAATTTTCCACAAGCTTTAAAAACTCTTCTTCTGTAATAACAGGAATTCCAAACTGAGCAGCCTTAACATTTTTGCTTGAACCGCTCGAAGTATCATTTGTTACAAGATAAGTAAGATCCTTTGTTACAGAAGTTTTTATCATTCCGCCATTTGCCTTAACAAGCTGCTGTGCATCATTACGATTCATTGTTACAAGTTCACCGGTAAAACAGAAGGATTTTCCTGCAAGCTTTCCATTCCCGCCCGATTCAATTGTAATTATTCCATTATTAACAAGCGAGCGCATTTCATCTGCATTTTCGGCAAGTCCTGTTACAATTGTATGAGCCATAATCTGTGCAAAACCATACACATCGGCAATCTGATCCTCTGTAGCAGTTAATAATTTTTCAAGATCATTAAAGCCTGACTGAACCAGTTTTTCTGCCAGAGTTTCGCCAAAGCCTTCAATATCAAAGCCTGCAATAAAGACAGGAAGGCTCATCGATTTATGAGCTTGTATACTTTTGTAGACTTTTTCGGCACCAAGAGAACGTTTTTCTGATTCCATGCTTTCTTCATTTAAGAAATATGGCATCAAATCTTCTACCTGAAGGCTGTAAATATCCGAAATACTTTTAAGTCTTCCATCATTAAAAAGTGATGTAATGAGTGTTTCGCCAAGATCCCGTATATCTATTACCTGCTGGAACTTTAACAATTGATGAAGTACTCTTTTTGGACATTCCTTATTCGGACAAAATAATCTGGAACCTTCATCAACAAGCTTTGAACCACAGGTTTCGCATATAACCGGAAAGTCCACGTCCTTAGTTTCAATATTTTTTTCTTCTACAACACTTTCAATTTTTGGAATGATTTCTCCCCTTTTTACAACAACAACATGGCTTCCAATTTTAACGCCAAGCTTTCTCATTGTATCTGGGTTTGCAAGACTTGCACGCTGAACCTTTGTTCCGTTAAGAGCTACTTCATCAAAGATTCCAACCGGTGTATAAGTTGCACCGCTACGACTCCACTCAACCTCGCGTAATACTGTAACAGCTTCTTCAAGACTGAATTTAAATGCAATCTGCCGGTCTGGTCGGGCACGGGCTGCATCTTCAAAATTTATAACACTTTCTTTTACAACAAGTCCATCAATATCGTATTCTAAGCCGGCGCGTTCTTCCATTACCTTTGCACGATAAGCAATTACTCGTTCCGGATCCCTGCAAATTACAAGCCGCACAACATTAAAGCCGGTATCCATAAGCCATTTAATTTTTTCCTGCTCATTAGAAAAATAGCTTATTCCATCTGTACTCAAAGCATCATAAACAATGAGCTTAAGGTATTCGCTTCCCTTTCCATCCTTGCGCTTCATAAGGCCATTAGCAGCATTACGGCAATTTGCTTTATCCGAAAAATACTGCTTATGCACCTGATGAGTCATAATAACTTCGCCGCGAACCCCGCCCGTAAAAGGAAGAAGTTTTCCGTCCTTATAAATTGCTGCATTTACCCCCTGCATCTTTTTTGCATTTAGAGTTATATCGTCGCCTATAGTTCCATCTCCGCGGGTTACAGCACGAACAAGGTAACCGTCTTCATATTGTAGCTCAAGAGAAGCTCCATCGAGTTTATATTCAACAAGATATTCATCATACTTATGCTTTTGAGCCCAGGCTAAGAACTGTTCAGGATCCGAGGCTTTTTCCTGACTTCCCATAGGCATTACATGATGAGCCTTTTCAAAGTTTCCTGAATCTGCACCAACTTTGTGTAAAATTGCATTTGAAGGATCAAGCTCTTTTAGTTCATCCCATAACGCATCAAATTCTGCGTCACTGATTTCACCTTCACCGTTGTAATATGAGGCCTGATATTTTGTAATGAGTTTTTCCAGTTCTTCTATCCGCTGCGAATTAAAAAGGTTCATTCTGGTAAATCAGTTCTCCTTTACAAAAAAGAGTTCTGTTATTTTTCGGTCGGCTGCCATACCTTTGCGTTCAAATTTTGTCTGAGCACGCCAGCTTTGAGGCTCGGCAAAACCGTTGTATTTATTTTTTAAATGAGGAGTCTGTTCAAGATTCTCAAGCGCAAATTCTGCATATTCAATTATGTCACTTACAAAATAAAGGTAACCGCCCGGAGCAAGCTTTTGAGCAAATAAATCTGTCTTTGGCCGTTGAACAAGTCTGCGTTTATGATGACGTTTTTTTGGCCATGGATCCGGAAAGAAAATATGAAAGCCATTTACAGAATTATCGCCTATCATGCATTCAAGGACATCAAGAGCATCGTATTCAATGATATAAAGATTTTTAAGGTCGCGCTTTTTAATTTCTCCAAGAAGTTTTCCAACTCCCGGACGATGAACTTCTATTCCAAGATAGTTTATATCGGGATTAGCCTGTGCAATATTTGCAGTTGCATCTCCCATACCAAAACCAATTTCAACTATAATTGGATTTGTATTTCCAAATACATCTACAAAATTAAGCTTTTTGTTTTCAAAAGGAATACACCAGGCAGGAGCAAGCTCATTATAAGAACGTTCCTGAGCTGCAGTCATTCTACCTATTCGCATTACATAAGTTTTGACTGTCCGTCTGGCGGGTAAAGGGTCTGTGTCCAAGCTGTGTTGTAAATTATCACTATCCATATATTACCTTATTCAGTTTAATTAATTTCCTGGTACAACCTTTTCTACAGGCAGATTACAGATTATATTTCCGCCGGAAGAAATCCAGGTTTCCTGAAATTCTACAGCATCTCTATATTCATTCCAGATTCCACGTGCATCAGAAAACTGAGAAGTTCTTGGTCCATAATAAAGAATCTGTTTATCTTCACCAAAAATTGTGAGCATTCTGGCACCCATATATTTATTCATTAAGGCAGGAATATCTTTTACTTTTGCTTCATAAAAATCCTGATTGTAAGAAAGAGTTGCCTTCATTTCTTTCTTTTCCTGATCTGCCTGATAATAAGTAATTGTATAATTTCCTGAAGGGATTTTTTCATCTACAGGCATTACAAGATTTGATAATCCGCAATATTTTACAACTTCGGTCTGAGCTCTTATTAACTGATCAGATTCCCAGATGTATTCTTTTTTGTCTGCTTTAACAACTATTGATTCAAGCCGGTTTGGATTAGATACTGCTTCTACAAAAACAGAAAAACGTGCTTTAGGAAGAGAGTCTTCCGAATCATAGTCAAAAATAATTGCAAGCTGTGCATGCGAAGTTTGAACAACATTATTTGAACAGGAACAGATTCCAAGCAGAGCAAGCATTAAAAAGAGAAAAGAAGCTTTTTTAATTTGCGGGTAAATCTTCATAGATTAAAAATTGAAGTTAAGCGTAATAACGGTAAGCTCACTTGCAGAGAACTGATTAACCAGAGATTCAAACTTAACATTAACTTTTTTACAGGCATCATCAAGGTAAGAAAGATAATAAAGACCAAGATCAGTACCTTCCTGTCCATCTGGCAATTCCCTGTAAAAGTCAATCAGTGTTCGTTTTGCAGTATTCGAAGACTTTGCGTTATCAATATTTTCCTTAACTTCCTGAAACTCATCATCCTTGTTATAAAGTGTGATAGAAAGCTTTCCCTGTTTTCCGATTGATGAAGAACCACCACCCAGCTTCCAGGAAATAAATACAAGTTCGTGATTTCTCTGAAGCTCAGCTACAATCTTAGCACGAACTTCCGGGTCAAAAATCAGGGCATCAATATCTTCAATATCCTGATACATATTTCTTGCTTCTTTACGAATATTTGTATTTTCGTTATTAAGGGCAAGCTCCATAACCATTACAGAAATATATTCAGCTACTTTTGATTTTTCCATGTAAGAACTGAGCAGGTTACGGATTGCAATAAACATTTCGTTTGCGCCATCTGCCTTATGGAACAATGTAATAATATACCAGTTCATAAGACCAAGTCTGTTCATAAACTTTTCTGACATAAGGAGATAAATATTCTTTTCTTCATCAGAGTAATCCGGATTGGTCATAATTGCCTTCCAGATTGGGTCCAGTATGCTGCGTCTTGTCTGCTGAATTATATTTTCCTTATTCTGAAGAATTGAACGGAGCTGGCGTTCACTCATCTGGGTTTTTTCATCAATAAGGTGAGAAGGATTTGCGCGGTTATGCTTTCTTACACATTCACACTGAATAAGAGCTGAATAAACATCACGGTCAAACTGTTTGTACAAAAGTGAGTATACAACAACCTTAGAAAGATCCATAACTTCCTGGCGTGAAGATACAAATTCAGACATTGAAATTTCTATCTTTGAAATATAATCCAGGAGTATCATGCTCTGAATAGATTGAGGAGAAAATTTATTTAAGGAAATACCGTACTCGTCAACATTGTCAGCAAGTCTAAACCTCATGAGTTTTTTATTGTGACTGATAAAATTTGAAGCACCGTCTTCCGTGAGTATTACTTTTAGAGGTAATTCAATAATAAATTTTTTGTCGGATGCGCTCATGTTCCCTTCTCTAAATACTTTTTGTTATTAAGTCTTTCCTTTTATTATACAATAAGGGTCTTGCATTGTAAACACTTAAATAATAAACTAAATGCGGATGAATTGTCTTAAAAAACCATTTTTCATAATTATCTTCTCAATCTTCATGAGTTCTATCTTTTCTCAGACAATTGACCCCAGTCCGGCTCTTACAGGCATAGAACTTTGTGATTCCATGTATAGTTTTGTCCGCAAAAATGGTTTTAATCCACAGGTGCAGCCCCTTGCTGCAGGTGGAATCAACAATTTACCATATAATATTATCGTCAGGTTCACTCCAAAAGACATAGAATCAGAACACAATTTTATCTTATTTTTTTACATGGAAGATTCCTGGCAGAATAAAGATTTATTGATAACGGTTTTTGACGCACTTAAGGAACAAAAATATAATTCTACTGTGGTTTTAAGCTTTGGAAACCGCATTCCTTTTCAAAAAGAAAATGTAATTTACGGCTGTGACATATTTGCACAATCGCTGGACTCTAATACTTTAAATTCCGTAGTTTTACTGGATCTTTCCGCTTCTAAAAACAGCATTATTACAGGAAGCAATAAAAAACATTCTCCTTCCTGGATGTTAAAAGATATGTTTGATGCCTACAGCAACGCAAAAATCACCGAAGGTCTTCCGCTTTTTTTTATAAGCCAGGTTGCAGATTATACCTTTTCTGAAGATAAGGCCTTTTTAACATTTTTGAATGCAGATATTCCGTGTATTTCGGCCGGCATTAAAGACGCTTCAAAGGCGCAGGAAGTAATTTTGAGTCTTATTGATTCTTACGAAAACTCCCGAACAAACAGCAACGATTCACATACCTTTATGTTCCGTCTTTTTGGAAAAAGATTCTGGTTTTCGGAATTAAGGCTTATTAAAGCAATCATAATTTTCTTCTTTCTTGGGTTTTTACTTGTTTTTGCGCTTGGAATTGCAAACAAAAATCTTAAGATTGAATTCTGGAAAGAAATCCGAGCCAACTGGTATGTAATTCCTTCAATTTTTTTGATAACTCTTGGCGGCTTTTTTGCAGGAAAAGGACTCTACACACTTTTTGTTCCATCAGACAGTACAAACTATACAGTTTTTGGATTTATCATTCTTGAAATTATGATTTCATTACTGCTGGTTTCGGTCTTTTACATGCTTAATCTTTCGCTGCTCAAAAAGTACACTACCCGCTCGCTTGATTTTCTTCTGGTTGTAGATACTTTTATAAACCTTATTTTATTTACGCTTATTGATATTTCTTTATTTCCTATTATGCTGCTCATCTATATAGTTTCTATAATCTCGCTTATTTTCCGCAGAAACTGGATCCATATAATTCTGTTTTTATTTTTGATTATTCCGTTTATTCCATATATCAACGCACTTTTTAATACTTCCGACAGAAGCAGCCTTCATAATATGCTTTTGCATAGTATTCCACAGCCTTTTATTATGTCATTTCTGCTGCTGCCGGTTTACTTAATGCAGTTAAGACTCTTTAACGCACTCAAAAAGTATTATACAAAAAAACGACTTTATGCCACTGCAATTGGAATTGCATATATCTTAATTACCTGTCTTCTTTTACTTACAAACAGGATTTTTTATTCAGACAAAAAAGATCGTGATAAGAATACGCAGAATATTTTAGGCTCAAACAATCCAAACATAAACTTTGACTTAAAATGCCGGGACAGAAAAATCTTTTCGGATACAATCAGAACTATAAACCTTTCCATGTCTGAAGCGCCGGTTTATGTTTCGCTTAGGATTGAATCTTCTCAAGATGATTCAACTCCGGTTTTATATTCCGAAAATGATTTTATAATGACAAAACAGAATGTAGTAGATTTCCAGCTGCCGCTTTATCCATCCAAAAAACTTGAATTCAGCTATGGTTCAGACAAATCAGAACAAAAGATACTTGCCGAAGCTGTCTTTTATAATCAGTGGCAGAATTATTATTATTCTTTATTCCGTGAACTGATAATTGAAGGTGAAAAATGAGTGAAATAAAGCATTATTACCTTCATGTAGATTTAGACGCTTTTTTTGCTTCGGTTGAACAGCTTGATAATCCTGAATACAGAGGTAAACCTGTTATTGTAGGCGGTATGCCCGGAGAAAAACGAAGTGTAGTTTCTACAGCCTCTTATGAAGCAAGAAAGTATGGAGTTCATTCCGCAATGCCGGTTTCAAGAGCATATCAGCTTTGTCCAAACGGCATATATGTACATGGCAGGATGAAGCGTTATTCCGAACTTTCCTACCAGATTATGAATATTTTTAAGGAGTTTTCTCCGGATATTCAGCAGATTTCTATAGACGAAGCATTTATAGATTTGACAGGTACCGAAAAATTATTCGGACCACCCCAGGAAACTGCAATGAAAATCAAACAGCTGGTAAAAGATAACACAGGATTAACAGTTTCGGTTGGTCTTGCTCCAACTAAATATCTTGCAAAGATTGCTTCGGATATGAACAAACCGGATGGCTTTTATAAAATAGAAGCAGGTCAGGAAGAAAATTTTATGCTGAATCTGCCGCTAAAAAAAGTCTGGGGAATCGGAGATAAAACTTATGAAGCATTAAAAAATGCCGGCTTAAGGACAACCAGAGACATTCACGAAAAAAGTCTTGAAGTACTTACGTTTATGTTTGGAAATAATACTGGAAGCTTTTTATATAATGTTGTAAGAGGAATTGAAGCTGTTGATTTTGACAAAAAAGCAAAATCTCATTCAATCAGTAATGAAACAACCTTCCCTTATGATGTAACAGACACCTATGCTGCAGAAACAACGATTCTGGAATTGTGTCATTCAGTTATGTTCAGGCTTCTTAGAGAAAAAGGTTTTTCAAGAACAGTAATGATTAAAATCCGCTACGAAGATTTTACAACAGTTTCCATTCAAAAAACTTACCAGAATTATATTATGACACTTGATTCGCTTTACAGCTGTGCACGTGAGCTTTTTCAAACAAAATATGAAAAAGGCCGAGGCATAAGATTAATTGGCGTTGCTCTTGAAAATATTGATACAGAAGAAAAACCTGTTCAGCAAAGTCTTTTTGATGACGGTTCTGAAAAAAAACAAAAGGTAGAAAGCGCAATCTTAACGCTGGAAAAAAAGCACCCGGAAATTAAGATTCATAAAGCACGTATGCTCCAGAAACTTAATGAGGTTGTAAAAACTATTGCTGTTTTTATTCTTGGTTCACTTTTCTTTAATCTTTCTGCTTTTAAGCTTTATGCACAAAAAGCAACAATCAGCGATGAAGAAAGTACATATGAAATCAGCGGATACGTAAAAGAAGATATTAAGGGCTATATTAATACAACCTTTGGTTATGGAAACCCTTTTGGTTTTAGTGCAGAGCTTCCGGTTTTTAAACAGGAAATAGATCTTTCGGCTTTAATTCATATTACACCCCAACTATATTTTGCAATGGAATTTCTGGATGAGTTTAAACATAATTCATTTACGCTCGGTTATAACGGCAAAGGCTATCTTAAGGAATTTAAATTTTCAAACCGCTCAATAACCTTCCCTTCTACATATTCTTCTAATCTTCTGGGGTACGGAATTGAAGGCGGAGATAATCAGGCTCCAGGACTTATGTTTCATTTTGAAGATATAAAAAATAATAAGTTTGAAGCAGATATCCTTTTACGCTATGACATGGTAAAAACCAAGACCGCTACATTTTATGGAAACAACAGCGTAAATCAAACTACAAAAAACCTGGATACATTTGTTCATTCTTATATGTTTTATATTCCTTCAGAACAAATTGCCAATATCTGTGCAGTTTATATTCAAAGTGATGACGGAAAAAGCATAAGCTTAGACGGTATGAAATTTACAAAGCTTTCTGCTGCCGAATATTCAATAATCATTCAGGATAAACTTTTAATTCTTTCAAAGGATGTTAAACAATATTGTCCGGATAACTCAAGTCCTTATATTCTGGTTAGTTTTTCGACAGCTGACGGCGTCTCGCAGGTTTTACAGGAAACAGGTTCTTATGATGACCCCCAGACTTTTGCAGGAAGTATTCAACAATATTTTTCGGAATCTGTCGCAAATCTGCAGCTTAAAGATTATTCTTCACTTACAGAACAAGGCATGATTACAGCAATAGACGGAAAACCGGCTCTTATAATTCAAAGTCCTTTAAGTTTTTCGCCTTATATATGTGCAAATCTTTATGAAATAAATCAGCTTTCAAATGCAGATTATGAATTTGCTATAATTAATAAATCAAATCAAAAAGAAGCAGAAGGCTATATAATTACATTCGATGTTTTTGACCATACAAAATCTCATGCTGTTATAAGTAAAACAGATTCAAATGCTGTTTTGCCTTCTTCTCCCAAATACAGATATCCGTTTGCAGACCTTTATCCTTATGTTTATTTAAGCAATTCTTCTGATATTCCGCTTGTTTTTGTTGAAAAAACTATTAGTCCTGTTAAGAACTACGACATAGGCAAGTTTGTTCAAAAGGGTTCTGTACGTGTTTACCGTAATGGGATTCTCGAAAATAATGCAATTTATGACAGTGGAACCGGTTTTGTTACGCTTAATCCACCTGCTTCTGAACTTGATAAAATATATATAACCTACAGGGAAGAAAGCAACGAATTATCCAGCGGAGCTTTTTCTACAGGACTTGGTTTTACCTGGAAATTTACACCAGATCTTGTTTTAGATATAAGCTATACAGGTCTTTATCCGTTTTTACAAAAAAATGAATACGCAACGTCCGAAAAACAAAAACAAAGCTTTACCGCATTAACTACAGGTCTAAATTATAAAACAAAACTTTTTAGTCTTAGCGATGCCTTAAGCCTTGCCTATGAAAATCCAAATCTTTCTAATGTTTTAATTGTTAATAAACCGGAAAAATCTAAGAATCAGACTTTCTATCTTGGACAAAATGACGGAACAAAAACTCAAAATACGCCAGCTTCCTCTTCTATTCCAGAACTTGAAGCAGACTGCAATTTTACGGTTAACAACTTTAAAGGCAAGGAAGATAAAAAAATCAGCGGATACAAAATCCCTCTTTCTTATGATTTTACAAAAGCGTCTAAAAGCCAGAACTTATGGGCTTCGGCAGATATTACTCTTTCAAAAGCAGACGGCTTATACAAAGCAAGTGAATTTGAATTTGCATTCCTGCCTGATGCTTCTCTTAAAAATCAGAATTTAGATGTATATCTGATTCTTGGAATTGGGCCAACGGAAACAAAAGAAGAGCTTCCTTTATGGAAAATTACCTCTCTCAAAGATCAAAATGTAATCTATCCGTTAGATTTAAATAACAACACCTGGCAAACAGTAAAAATCAAAATTACTCATCAGCAAAGAGCCAGATTAAAAAACAATCACAATGCAAGAATTATCATTGTTAAACAAAGTTATGATTCAAGCACCGATAAGGCAAAAGGCACCTTGTTTGCAGGGCCTTACAAACTTATCAATTCATTAATGGAAATTGACAGCGGAAAAAGTCTTACTGCACAATCAGAAATAATTAAAGATGCAACAGATATCAGCTGGTTTATAAATTCAGCAATCAGTCAGGAAAAAGACAAAACTCTTACAGCCACCTCTTATTTTACTCAATCAGATTTTACAGATTACAAAACAGTTAATCTTGAATTTGCAATTACAAAACCAGCTTTTTTTGAATTTGAACTTCTTTCTGCCGACGGGCTGGAGGCTTTGGATTTAAAGCTTTCCCCTTCCCTTGTAGAAAGTCTTGCATCCCAACAGGTTAGCTATCATACAGTGAGTATAAATCTGCAGGAAAAAAAGCTATTTATTGACGACGCTATTGCCAATCCTGAACAATACGAATTAAACATAAACCATGGCGTTGTTCCTTCGGTACAAAAGCTTACTTTAATTCCACAAAGCGAAGAAAATACTATTGAACATCTTTATATTTCAAAGCTTTTTTATAAAGATGTTTCTGACCGCTTTATAACCAAAAACCTTTCTACAGCTCAGATTAATTTTAATTCAGGATATATAAATGCACAAAGTGAACAGGGATTAAGCTTTAAAAAAGGAAAATCAAATCCGGAAAGTCTTTATATAAACTCTACGATAAAAGCTTCTTATACTCTTGCCGGCATTAATGCAGCAGCAGATGCTGCAACCAATACGAATAACGGACTTTCTAATGCAGGCCACCAGCTTGTTACACAAAGTTCTTTATTCAGGCTGTTTGATTTTGGAGAGCTTTACCGCTTTTCAAAAGAAGCTTCTTCTTCCGAAAAAAAGAATTATATTAAGCTTAATACAAAAGCTTTTTATTCACCATTTTTTGTAAGCACTTCGGCAACAGCTGCCGCAAAGAAGACAGAATCAACAAAAAGTCAGGAGTATCTGACAGAACTTTGTTTTAATCTGGATTTAGCCAAAACTAACACAAGTCTTTTATTTAAGCTTAACCTGGATCAAAAGCAGACAGTTTTAAAAACTAAATTCTACAATTATTTTTCTACCTGGTATGATACATCAAAATTCCAGTTTGACGGTGGAAGCAAAAATGCATTAAGAAACGTATATTTTATGACAAATCTTAATTCATCTATTTTGCAAGCTCTTATTGCTCCACAAATAACATTTTCAATAACAGGAAACTTAAAGACCTATAACAGCAATGATTATTCTACAGCAGACCTGCTTTCTTTTGTGCTTCCGTTTACTGGCAAAAATAACGCGATGTCATTTGAAGCAATTCACAAAGCATCTCTTTTACAAAAAACTAATGCTTCAAATTATGCCAAAGACCTTGCATATATTTTCAAAACCCAAAATGATTTTGATTTCTTCTTCAAATTATATCCACTCTTACAAGGCATTCCACAAATAAACGCACAAACTTCCTCACTGACAGCATCAAATGAATATAACCTTATCTGGAAACGTAAGCTTTTTAATAATATAACTGACCTTTATATTCCGCTTTCTGCACAGGCAGGCTTCATAAAAGATATAAACAAAACTCATCAGACAGCAAGCCAAAGTTATGTAATCAAAACAGGAATTACAAACAGCTTTATTAATCTATTTGGGAATTCGGGTGATTATACAATCTTTGAATGGTATAAGCAGGAAGAATTTACAAATACCCTGAATATGACATTACGTTTTAATTCTGGAAAAAAGAAACCGGACTATCAGATTTCAGACAACTCGCAGATAACTTTATTTCTAAAAGATTCCGATAACCTGAGCATTAATTCTTCGTTCAGCTTAGACAACAGAAATTCCTTAAAACTTAAAACCGGTGCATTGTGGACTCATGGTGTGAACAAAAGCCTTCTTCTTTCACTTACAAAACTTGTATGGCCGGGAGCTTCTAAGACAACAATCGTAAACACAATGAGTGAAAGTTTGAGTCTTTCTTTATCTAAAGATAAAAAAACATTTTCTCAAGCCTATGAATTTTCTCATAACTGTGAATTGCGTTTCTTAAAAAATTGTACAATTAATTCTGGAGCCGGATTAATTTTTGCAGACGAAAAAAACAAGACCTTTAAGCTTTCTCTTGAATATATGCTCGGCGCAAAAATTGTATTCTAAAAACGACTATTCCAGAGGAGCAAAATATCCGCTTTCATCACGACCGCTTCGGTTCATAAGATAAACTTCTGCTTCTACCGGCAGATACTTTTCTCCAAAATTTGTCTGCAGAGCCGAAACATATCTTAACTGATAAGTTCCCTGTGGCAATGCAATAATATCATTAACAATTGAACCAAGACCTTCCGGACGGAAAACATAATAACTTTCGCCTGAAGAATTATTGATTATATAATCATATTCTGCATCAGGAGCTTTTTGTGAAACCTGAATCAGTGAAAAATCAATTGCGTTATTTGCAAGATATGCAGTAAGTTCAGACAGCGTATACTTTTCAAAAGAAGCAGAGCTTACTGTGCCATCCGAAATCATAATGATTGCACGTTTTTTTGCTGCATTAATCAAATCATTAGCGGCTAAACGAATTGCAAGATCAACAGGAACTTCAGAAGCATAAGCTGTCTTAAGAGAGCCGATTGTAAAGTTTGAAACACCATCCGATGAACCAGTATATTCTGTAACCGGCATTCCACCTGCACAGATTATTCTTAAGGTTCCGCGCCCATTCATAGAAGCTGCAATTTCTTTAACGGCAGTTTCAACTTCTGCGGAATAACCTTTCATAATAGTTGAACGGTCAATTATTAAAGTAATATCTGCATAAGTATTATTTGCGGCACTTCCCATAAATTGAAGATTTGAAACAGCACGTTTGTTTTCTGTAAAATAAAAGTTTTCAAGTTCAAGACCCGCAACCGGCTGACGATGGCGGTTCTCAACTTTAAGTTCTACATAAACTTCCGGGAATTTAGAAGCGTCAACCTGTTCTATCTGAACAAAAAGACCTCCAACCAGTTCCTGAACCTTTGACATAATGTAAATTTCATCAGCAGTCATATCTGCAACAATTACATTATTATTAATATCTGGAACAGCTGCGGTAACACGGCTTGGTGCGTTTCCTGTGCTTGCATATTCAAACACAGAGCCCGTAGAAATATCAACAGATACAATTTTATTCTTATCACATACAATCAGTTCACCCTGCCACAGCTTAAGAGATTCAGGCTTTTTAAAAGTCTTTTGTTCTACAAGCTCGCGGATAAAGTTTCCTGATCTGTCAAATTCATAAATGCAACCAGAGTTTTCGTCAGCAACAAAAACACTGTCTCCTACTACGGCAATTCCTGTAGGAGCCTTAAGGCCTTTAAAGCCTCCGGATTTTCCGCCAAAATAAAACAAACCGTTTCCTTCGGCATCAAAAACATCTACACGTCTATTACCAAAATCGGTAACATAAATTCTTCCAAAACTATCCTGGGCAATATACTGTGGTCCTACAAGATTTCCAACACCTCTTCCCTTTGAACCAATATACTTTATAAACTTACCGTTTTCATTAAGCAGTGCAAGTCTGTCACCAGCACTTTCGCTCACAAGCAGTTTTCCATCAAGAAGCCTGATAATATCCATTGGTCTGTCAAAACCAATCAAAGGTCCTGTCACTCTGTCTAAAACTTTTCCATTCTGAGAAATTCGTAATATTTCGTTTGAAGTATAAGCGGTAACCCAAAAGCTTCCGTCATAATTTGGAAGGACAGATACAGGCCCCGAAAAAATCATATTTCCGTTTACAGTTCCTTCAAAGCTGCCGGATTCAGAAAGTCTCATCAGCTTATCAACAGAATCTCCCGTAACACGGCGTTCCTTTACTACTTCAATTTTATTTTCAAGTAAGAGACCGCCATATCCGTTATCAAGGGCAGTCTGCCAGTATGAAAGAGCAGTACCTTCCATACCGGCTTTATAATAAGCTTTTCCGAGCCATTCCAGTATAAGATTATCATCAGGCATATAAGCCAGAGCTTTTTCAAACTGAACTATGGAATCGTTATAGGCACCCTTATAAAAAGCCTGAACACCCCTACGGAATTCCTCTGCAGCAAAGCCTTCTTCACCAGTTCGTATTCTGTCTTCAGAAACATAAAGTCCCGCATTAGCAGTTGTCTGCTGCGCATAAAGACAAAAAGCTAAAAGAATCAATGTAAAAAAGCTTATTATTTGTTTTTTCATCAGCGCCCTGCCTTATTCAGTATTCTGATATGTTCTGTAATTATCTCATTCTCGCGATCCAGCATTTCGGCTTGTTCAAGATATTTTCTGGAATCATCGTATAAACCAAGCTTATAGTATACCCATCCAAGAGAATCCAGACAGGCTGCAGAATCTGGTGCGGAATTAACAGCCTGCTTACAAAGCGAAAGTGCTCGTGTTAAATCTTTATCTTCACAGGCAAGAACATAACCAAGTCCATTAAGTGAAGTAAGGTTTGAAGGATTTTCTTCCAGAGATTTTTCATAAAAAGAAAGACATTTTTCTGTATCATGCTGTTCCCATGCAACATAAGCAATTGCAGCATATACGGACGGCATCATATAACCGGTTTCGAGCAATTTATTCAATTCAAAATCTGCAAGACGTCGTCTTCCCGAAAGAGCATATATAACTGCCAGAAGAAAGCGGCATTGTAAAGTTCGTTCAATATGTGTTCCCGAAGTAACTACCTGTTCAAGATAAAGCAAAGCATCGTCGTAGCGTTCTATTTTTGCATAACACAGTCCAAGGTAATAGGCAATTTCATTTTTATCTGCCCCGCAATCTGTCGGCAATGACAAGAAAAAAGACAAAGCCCCTGTATATGCTTTCTGATTATAAAGAGATATTCCCTGTGATAAGATATTATCTGCCATTTTCCACCCACCTTATATTTTACAACGAAAAATCCATATCGTCTACTGATTCTAAACCAACTGGATCTGCACATACAAGCGAAACCGCAATATATTCTTCTTTAATTGCAGTTAAATCAGTACCCGGTAAACATGGAGTATTTCCGTTCCCCATAACATAATCAGCGTGATAACGGTCATCCTTATCATGCACCGCAGCAACGCTGTCTCCATAATTACGTATACATAAATCCTTACAGATTTTTGCTCCCTTATAAGAATCTAAAGAAAGCGCATTAATATTTACAAAAGCCCGTGGCGGCTCTGTTTTTGCAAGAGTAAACAGTTTTTTAAGATTTTTTGCAACAAAATCTGCAACAGCATCGTATTTAAGCTTTTCGTTCTTCCTGTTTTTAGGATTTATAAACTCTACGCTTACGGCTATTGATGGAATCCCGTTCAAAACACTCTGTCTTGCAGCGGCACAAGTTCCCGAATAAAGGATATCCGTACCCATATTGGCGCCGCAGTTTATTCCAGAAACAATTCCATCAATTTTTACACCTAGAAGCGAGCTTTGAATACCTACCGTAACACAATCTACAGGATAACCGGAACAGGAATAAATATTATCAGCAACTCTAATAAGATTAAGCGGCTGCGTTAATGTAATGTGTTGAGATACAGCCGAGCGGTTTGAATCAGGTGCTATAATATATACGTTATTGTCCACAGCTAACCTTCGGGCAAGAATATTTATGCCTTCAGCAGTGAATCCATCGTCATTTGTAAGCAGCAGATTCATATTTAATCCCTTACTACACAAGCACCTTCCGACGGCGTTACTTCGTAGCATTCTGTATGGTACTGGAAGATTTTTTCAAACTCAACGAGCTTAGCCTTGAATTTTTCTACATCACTTTCGCGGATAATTGCATAAAGACAGCGGCCAAAACCTTTTCCCGTAATTCGTCCACAGGAAACCTGATTGGTTATCATCTCCAGATTAGGCTCCAGTTCTCCGACTCTTTTAAGGATCCAGTCAATTTCCGGACACGAAATCTCATACATATCACGCATACTTTCATGACTATGGTTTACGGCACGTGCAAACTTAAAGAAATCAGTTTTTTCCAGGCCTTCGCGGGCTTCTATCACGTCATTATGTTCACGCATAATACACAAAAGCTTTCTTCGTATATCTTCACTTACAACAGAAAGCTCTTCATTTATGTCTGTTACATTACTGATATACTGCCAGCCGCCATAAACATTGTTTCTGCGTTCACGAAGGTCTCCCAAAAGCAATGCATTCTGCGGTTCAAACAAGGTTTCTTCATCCCAAACTGTAATACGCGGAACCTTTGCATCTATAAGGAATATTTTTTTATCTTCAAAGTTGTAAGGAACATAATCCCAGGTAGTTTTATTATGATCTGTTATGATAAGAGTTCCCTGCTTGGCAAACAAAGCTGCGTAGTTATCTGCAATATAGTTATTAATCTGAAGGAAGCGTCTGTTTGCTTTTTCAAGAATCATCAACAGCTGATTTTCATTGCATTCAAAACCAAATAATTCCTTTACGGCAAGAGCCACAGCACATTTTATTGCAGTTGTAATTCCAAAGCCTGCAGAAGGAAGGATTTCGCTGTATACAGTTATATTCATACCACTAAGTTCATAGCCGCTGGTATTAAATCCATATATAACAGCCTTTACAGCATTTGCCCATCTGTCTTCCTTTTTGAATTTTAAAAGTTGAACAGAGGCCTTTTTTCTTTCATTAAGCTGATGAAAATAAAATTTAAGCGAAGTATCTTTTCTTTTAGAAATTGCTACATATACAGGCAGGTTTACTGCCATAGAAAGGGTTTTATCTTTAAAGAACCAGGAATGCTCGCCAATAAGATGAAATCTGCCGGGCGCTTTTACAACTATATCTGGTTTAGCTTCATACTCGTTATAATGAGCGTCGTTTAATGCTTTCACTTTTTAATTCCCCCACACCTTTTTATTCTTTATTTGTTGCATTTTTTAAATAAGCACGTTATATTCAAAATGACTATAAAAAAACTTATACAATTATAAAATAATGACATTGATTTTACAAGTTTTTTATTCAGTTTTTTCCGGACTCCTGCTTACATTAGGCATTCCAAACGAGCTTTTTCTGCTCGGGAACCCTTTTTATGCCTTTATATCCATAATACCATATTATTTTGCCATAAAAAATTCAAAAAATTATAAACAGGCCTTCTGGATGGGCTTTATTCAGACAATTACCACCCATCTTTGTTCAAGCTTCTGGCTTGCTTACTTTAAGGATTTTGCAATCTTTACACTTGGAGCTTCTGCTCTTGGAACAGCCTGTATCGGCGGAATAATGGCTCTATTCCTTTATGTGCCTTTTTCCCGAAAAGAACGCAGTGAATTAAGCTTAAGATCTATCATAAAGCCTTTTTATGAAGATTCTGCCTTCCGAATCCTTTATTTTTCTGCACTTTACACCCTTTACGAATGGGTAAAATCTTCAGGATTTTTAGGATATCCGTGGGGAACAATCTCTTCTGCAATGTACAGATGGCATTCTTTTACACAGTTAGCAGCAATAACAGGAACCTACGGTCTTACTTTTTTAACGGTAATGTTTGATTGTATTGTTGCACAGGCCGCACTTGATTTTTACCTTTGCTTAAAACTGCCCAAAAGACAACGCTTAGACTGCTTTTTTAATACAATTAATGCAGCAAAAGTCTTTATAATTCTGTTTGTAATAACACTTTTCTGGGGAAATTATGAATATACAAAACAAAGAATCCCCGATAAGGTGCTTACTACCGTAATGGTTCAGCAGAATTCAAATCCATGGGATGCAGGAGTTGAAGAAGAAACTATAGAAACTTCTCAAAAACTTACGCAGAAAAAGCTTGACGAACTTAGAAAACTGGACAAAAAACCTCAGCTCATAGTCTGGAGTGAAGGCTCGCTTCTTTCACATTTTCCTGAAGCCTATGATTATTACAGCTGGGTACCTTACAATGAACCATTTATTGACTTTGTAAACAGGAATAATACTCCGCTTTTAACCGGGGGAATCTATAATGAATTCATATATGATGAAAATGATCCGGATAAAGAACCAATAAAAAAGTATTATAATATAACCGCAATGTTTGATGGAGATGCAAAATTCCGCGGATATTACGGTAAACTTCACCTTGTACCGTTTGCAGAATCAATTCCAGGCATTGATAATCCTGTTATAAGAAAGATCTTCAAAAAAGTTGTGGGAATTTCTGCAGGCTGGACACAGGGAAATCAGCTTACATATTTTGAAATTCCATGCTCATATTATGATAAAGAGACTACTCCAAGGGTAAATAATATAAATATTTCTATCCCTTATGAAATTGCTCAAAGATATGAACAGCCACTTGTCAGAATAGCCACTCCTATATGCTTTGATGATTCTTTTACAGATGTAATAAGACCTCTTTTCTTAAACGGAGCCGAGCTTTTTATAAATTTAACTGATGATTCATGGTCTTTAAAGAAATCAAGCGAATTCCAGCACTTCTGTATTGCTTCTTACAGGGCAATTGAATACAGGACTACCTTAGTCCGCTCTGCAAATGCGGGTTATTCTGTTGTAATTTCTCCTAATGGAGATGTTCTGGCTGATCAGCCTTTATTTGAAGAATCTTCTCTGGCCTATGATGTGCCTGTTTATAAGCGTGTAATTACACCATATGCACGTTTTGGAAACTGGCTGCCATATTCCTGTCTTGTAATCTTTGTAGTTGTCTGTATTATGATGGTTTGTACGTTTGTTACGGATGATTACATACGTTCTGAGCGTAAAAAACCGATTGTGCTCAAAAAAAGTAAAAAAGACAAAAAAGACAAAAAAAATAAAAAAAATAAATAATCTATAAAAAAAATGCTTACGCAGAGAACCTTGTTTTGCTCCACTAAGGGAGTATGACGTTCCGCAAAACAAGAACCTCTGCTACGCATTTTTTATTAATTTAAATTATTTTTCTTTTTTTTTGGCATAAGCATAGAATACCTGATTTGTCAAGGAAAAAAGTTTTAAAAAAAATGTCGAAATTTTGTAAAATTCACTTGTTTTATCATATCTAGTGTTATATTATGTTAAAACAACACTATATATAAAACTAATTCAAAAAAGGATATTTTAATGCGTTGTCCATATTGTGGGAGTTTAGAAGACAAGGTTCTTGAATCAAGAACTATGATGCACGGGGAAAGCATCCGCCGCAGGAGAGAGTGTCTCGACTGTGGTTATCGTTTCACAAGTTATGAACGCATAGACGAAAAGCCTTTTATGGTCGTAAAAAGAGACGGCCGCAGACAACCCTTTGACATGGTAAAACTTGAAAAAGGAATTGACCGCGCCCTCGAAAAACGTCCTATTCCGACAGCAATGGTAGAACAGATATCTAATGATATTGAAGACCAGGCTATTAAAATCGGAAAAGAAGCCCGCGAAATCTCCACAGCTGAATTAGGTGAACTCGTGCTGGAAAAGCTTTACAGCATCGATAAGGTTGCATACATCAGGTTTGCATCTGTGTACCGTCACTTTGAAAACCTTGATGAATTTATTACAGAAGTCAAAAATATAGATAAACGGGGTGCCCAGACAGGCACAAGAGGGGAAAAGTAAATGAGTGAACAGTCAATCTTTCCGGAATGGAGAAATTTCTTAGGATCCAGTTCCGACTCAGAGACTAAGGGCTTTATTAAATCGGTAGTAAAGCGTTCAGGCGAGATAGCTGATTACGACAGATCTAAGATCGAAACAGCTATTAACAAGGCAATTGAAGCAGTAGAAAAACGTAAGGATCCGGATAGAGCTTCTGCTCTTACCGACAACGTTGAAGAAAAACTTCGTCTTCAGCTTGCAGGAGCACGTGCACACTCCATTCCTGCCATCGAAGAAATCCAGGATATCGTAGAAAGCGTACTCATCGAAGCAAACGAAGTAGAAGTAGCTAAGGCTTACATTCTTTATCGTGCCCGCCACGAAGCAGTACGTGATGCTAAAAACCTCATGGTAGACATCAACAAGACAATGGACGGCTACCTTGGACAGAGCGACTGGCGTGTTAACGAAAATGCCAACGTAAACTTCTCTCTTGGAGGACTCATTCTCCATAACTCAGGTACAATCACAGCCAACTACTGGCTCAACAATATTTATTCTAAGGAAATTGC
>JAEEGL012353985.1_pt1 | contig 28441 bp, 22 predicted proteins | sample 9134231 | NCBI WGS metagenome assembly JAEEGL01 (sample SAMN16246548, study PRJNA631951) | gut metagenome | biome: gut microbiome; feature: rumen; material: fiber-attached | host: Bos | place: Iran: Karaj | collected 2018-10
CCGGGAACGGGACCGGTACAGTAAGCGCCAAAGTATCCCGCACAGTCCGGAAAGGTAAATGTGCAGGGGAGCGAAATGCCGGCCAGGTTCAAACGATAATGCACTTGTGAGGTTTTGTGATGCATGGTCCCACCTCATGTCAAACGGAAGATAGGAAAGAAAGCGGATCGCCGCACACCGTTTGTCACACGGGTTGAAACGATCCGCTTCCTTATTATTCCTCAAATAGACGCGTATAACAGATTACAGACCACCGGTGTTCTGGTTGGACACGCCATACTGATAATCAGACCAGGCGATAAAATCATCACCGATGGGGTCCTCGCCAAACAAGTCTTGCAGCCAGGTCATATATCCATCATAATTTATGACCCTGAAATAGCTGCTGTCGCCGTTGGCCTGGAAAAACGCTGCAAATTCCGCGGCTTTAGCAGGATCGGTTTCATAAAGAGTTTCGTACAGGTCATTATAGGTGCTTGCTGTGAGCCAATACTGCATGATCGACATCTCCTTTCGTTTAATTAAAGACCACCGACTCCTTCGGAGTCACCCAGTTCAATCACAACTTCATCCTCAACGTCAAGTCCCTCGAATTCATCCTCATCCGGGTCCTTGCCGGAGTTGTCTGCGGGAGTCTGCTCTGAAGTACCACCCGGGGTTTCATCCCCATGCTCGTCATCAGTCACAGAGGGAACTGGCGCGTTTACGGAACCCTGATTGTTCTCCTTATGTACGGAGCAAGCCACCAGGGACAAGCTTAACGCCAAAACAACCAAAATAGAAATCCATTTCTTCATGTGGTACCTCCTTGGGTCTTAAAACCGGGTTTCGTACCCATGGGTTGGAGGCAGACACCTCCAACCCATGGATGAATGCGTTAGGGATTTGTGACTTCAACAATAGTGTCCTTGTCGCCGGCGTGCTCGAAGCTGCGGGCGGCGCCGGTAATCGTTTCACCATCGGGAGTGATCCAGTAGGGAGTCATGGTGAAGGAGAGATCCGGATCCAGGAAACCGTCAGCCATCTTCTCAAATCCGGCATTGGCATAGCCGACGAAGCCGCGCGTAACACCGTTGAAGTCTGCGGGCTTGACGGTAATCTCCTCATTGGTCTCGTGCTGGACGAACGTGAAGGAACCGGCCAGAGTGGCGATCTTGGTGTTGTCTGCAGTAATCTCGAAGCCGACCTCACTGTAGTTCTTGTCATCCAGAACAGTCAGCAGATAAATGTCGCTGATCTTGTTCTCCTTGCTCCACTTAAAGATGTACTGGATGCGGGAGGTCAGGTACTTGGCAGGCACTTCCTTGGGATAATAGACGTTGCCCGCCACAGGCACGATCTCGCTGCCCTTCACATTCGTGATGGGTTTGACCCACCACTTGGTCAGGCCGGAGACATAGGCCTTGTCACCGGTATAGAGCTTGGCGCCCTCAACGGCAGCCATGTGATCATCGGCGGTCTTGGCGGAAGCCTTGGCGGCGTCCACCGTCTCGGGAGAGACACCCTTGAGGCCGTTGAAGGTCTCATAGTAGCCGCCGTACAGGGTGCCATCGCTGACAGCCGCAGTCAGGTCATAGGTGCCGTTTGCTTTGCAGCTCGTCATGGGGACAGCTTCCAGCTTGCCGGTGAAGGAGTGGTAGATGTAGAAGTACTCGTGCTCCCAAACAGCGTACAGGTCATTATAGGGCTGCAGCTCGTCGGCGGCCACCTGGGTGACATGCTTCCAGGAGGCTTCAGAGGTATCGCTCTCGGGGATGTGGGCGAAATAGCCGCCCTTGACCTTCACGTCAGGCTGTTCGGGATCGGGAGCCCACTCATAGTCGGGATCCCACTTCAGGAACAGATCATCCTCGCTGTCCAGCTCAGGGTGATACGCCGTGACGTAGGTATTGTCATCCTCGCTGCCGACCACGTCAATCTTGGCCCAGCCGATGAACTTGTAGCCGGGACGGGCGGGCAGGCCGGTCTGCTGAGCATCGCTGTTGTCCGTATAGGTGAAGGTATCGGGGGTCGGGATGTTAACAGCCTCGTTGCTGATGATGGGGGCATTGACCTGACGGGGACCGGCGCCGTTGAAGTACGCCTGGTCATTGTTGTTGGCGTACCAGTAGATGTGGGTCTCACGCTGCTCCACCTTGTCGGCGTAAACCGCGTGGAGGGTGACCGTGTACTGCTTGCTGACGATCTTCTCGTACATTGCAGTGACATAGAGGTCATCCTGCACATTGGTATAATCAGTATCCCAGCCGACGAACCGATAACCCTCGCTGGTGCGGTCGGGAGCAGTGGGGGCGGTCGCAGCACTGCCTTCCTCAACAGTCTGGACGCTGATCGTTTCGCCGTCCCAGGTGGCAAAGACCACCGTGTAGACATTCGTGCCGCTTACTGTGGTGAAGTTGGCGTGAACATCGGTGTCCTCGGTGATGTAGTCGAAGCTGGTATCCCAGCTGTCAAATTTATAACCCTCCGGGCAGGGAACCGGATCCGGGGCCGTAGCGGCGCTGTTCTCTTTCACCTGCTCGGTCTTGATCAGCTCATCATTCCAGCCGTAGAAGTTGACGGTGTAGTAAGTGGCGACATCGATGATTTCCTTGTGGTAGAGCTGAACCGTGCCGTTTGTGGGGGCAGTAGAAGCGACCTTCATGTAGTTGCCGCTGCCTTGATTGTGGTACTGAGCGTAACGGGTATAGTTGCTGAGCTTCAGCGTATGGTTCGTTGCGTTCCACGTCCAGCTGCTGGTGCCGAGGGAGGTTGTATCGGGGTACAGGTCGCCGTAACGGGAGGAGGTATAACCATAGAGGGCGCGGTTGCTCTCATAGCCGCTTGTAATCGTTCCGCCCGTAGTCGTGCTGAATTTCCAGGTGCAGTACTGGAGATCGGTGGCGTTGCCGGAAACCGCGACAACGTTCTCGCCCTCCAGGGTCGCCGGGGCGGTATAGCCGTAATAGTTACCGCTGCTGTTATAGTAGTAGTGGTTGGAAGCGTCCACGTTGTAATTGACCGCCAGATAAACGGCGCCGTCCACCACAAAGCCGATCAAATACTCCTCGCCGACAACAATGGTGTCGGTGGGGGCCCACACTTCCTGAGTGTTGCCCTGGCTGGAGGAACCGTCATTGGTGATGGCGATGTCGTCCACCGCGATGGCAAACTGGTCGGAGGTGTCGCAGTGACGCAGCGCAATATACACAGACTGTCCTGCGTAGGAAGCGGGCAGCTCCGCGGTGTACTCCGTGTACGTTCCGGTGGTTGTGGCCGCAATGAGGCGAGTGCCGCTGTTGGTGACGCCCTGAACGCTGTTCCCCTTGGTGGTCACGTAGACCTCAAAGTGCTCAGCGGGATAAGAGGCATCCACACCCTTTGCCCAAAGATGCAGCGTATTTGTGCCGGTTGCGGGCAGGGAAACGGCGGGGGAGATGATGAAGTTATCGGGTGTCAAAGAGCCATAACCGTTGATATACGAATCAGAACGGAGATAATAGGAGCCGCCGTGAGAAATCGTTGCGCTAGTGCTGTTGCTGGCAATACTCCAGTTGTTGTCATCGCCGTCATTATCAATCGTCTTCCAGCCCGTCAGGCTGTTGTCCTCGAAATCCCAGGAGACAACCGGGGATGCATCGCCGAGGGGGCGAATACCGGGAACAGAATTGACGCTGACAGGGGCGCCGGCCTTGGCAATGCCGTCACGGAAAGCGCCGGCAACAGGGGAGGGAACGGAGCTGCCGCTGTTTACGTTCGACTCCACCGCGTCGTCAAAGTCCACGGTGAACATCTGGCCGGGATAGAAATGCTGAGTGGTACCGTCGCTCTTCTCCAGCTCCCAATAGAGGAAACGCTTGGTTTCCAGATCGGGGGTGGAGGCTGCGCGGGCAATTGCCTTTGCCTGGTCGGCATAGGGCATGGGATCGGTCCAGGTGAATGCACCGTCAATATGGCCGGTGCCGCTGGTGTGCCGTCCGTCATAGACAACCGTGATGCCGTTGGCGTCGGGGAGGCTGCGGCGCCACTTGGCGTACAGCTTCCGGATGCCGGTGACCCAGTCGCGGCCGGTGTCACCGTAGGTCGCTTTTTCGGAATCGGTGTACTGATCCGCCGTGCTGCTGCTGTCACCTTCGTGGTAGTAGAGCTTAGTGGCGAAGTGGAAGGGCTTGGTGTAGTTCTCATCGGTGTACCAGCCGACCAGCTCGTAACCCTGCTTAGTGGGGAGGATCGTCTGACCTTTGGAGATCATGCTCTCAGAGGCGATGCGGAAGTCACCGCTCTGGCCGCTGGGCAGAGTACCGCCGTCCACGAACAGCACAACGCGGACCTGAAGCAGCTGCCACTTGGCGTAAACGGTGACGCCGTCCAGAGGCATGGTGGAGAAGTTGACCTCCTTGCCGGCGGAGCAGGCCTTGTCGTAGTACCAGCCCAGGAACTTGTATCCCTCATGCGTGGGGACAAAGTAGTTTGCGCCGCTCTCATTGTAAGAGGTGATGTCAGCCTGATAGGCGATCAGATCACTCTGGCCCAGATAGCTGCTGGCGGCAACCGTGCTGTCGACCTGCTGATTGCCGTTCAGGAAAATGCCGTCCTGATACAGAATGCGGTAGGAGTTGCGGTCATAGAAGAACCGGATGGTGTAGTCGTTGCTGTCATCCAGGTCAAGCTTGCCTTCACTGTTGTAGGCAGGATTGGTGGTATCCTGGGTAAAGCCCTGGATATCGATAAAGTCCTCGGCCCGCGTCGAGCTCATGCCCGCAGCAGAAGCATTGATCACGACGTCCTGATGCAGCTTGTACTGCTTGCCGCCATAGGTGTAGTCAGCCGTTTCACCGGGGAGGCACTGGGTGTAATAGATGAAATGGTTCACAGAGCCGGTGCCGTATACTTTGGCGCGGAATACCGTGTTCTCGGCGGGCATCGTCTCCAGCATGGGGACGTCGCCTGTGGTGAAGATCGCGCTATCCTGCGGTTCCCAGACGTAACCGGAATAAGAAGTGCCGTCGTTTTCATCTGTAATGGCAAAATAGGAGGAGATATCCGTGCCGTACAGGCCTGTGATGGTCCGGACGGTCTGCCAATTCAACGTATAGAACTTATTGTTATACGAAGAGGTGGAGACAGTCGTATATTGTTTGTACCGCTGCCCTGAATATAATGTGGAATCCGATCCGTACCACCAAGCGTAAGAGCCGGTAGTGGTGTTTTGTGCATACCTGAGTCGGTAAAGCTTTCCGTCCACTACGCCATACTGAGCACTTGTGCTACTATAGCTGTCCGTCGTCGGAATATAGACGATGGCCTGTGTGCTGCTGTATTCGCTGTATCTGGAAACAGGGCAATAGCCGTAGTTGCCATCTTGAATAAAGTAAGCGGTGATAGGAGTGCCAGTGTAAGAGGTGGGAGCGGTGCTGAGTGTAGGAGTACCGGAGATACTGGTATACTTCTCAGCCTGGAACGTCAGCGTGTACTGGTTGCGGTCATAGTACACATTGACCACGGCGCTGCCGTCGGGCATGATGGTGACGTTCTGATCGAACTCCTTCAGCTTGAAGCCGGTGTACTTGACGTCCTCGCCGTTGATCCTGGCATAGGTGTTGTTGCCGGTGCCCTGACTGGAAACGGTATTCACCGTGCTGTTGGGGGTGCCGCTCAGCGTACGGGACTCGGCAAAATCGTAGCCGTTTCCGGCCAGATTCTGCTTCCAGATCAGCACGGTGTAGTTGGCGGCGGCATTCAGCGTCCACTTGGCGTAAAGGGTGATGTTGCCCTGGTGATTGCCGGAGAAGGTAAACGGATTGCTCCAGGTGTCGGGGTTGTTCCCGGTACCTTCGCTGTAGTTCCGGTACCAGCCGCCGAAGGTATAGCCGGGCAGAACAGGGTCGGCCGGCTTGTCGCTGGCGGTGACGTTGCCGTCCAGGCAGAACACGGGGGGATGATATGTTGCACCCTTATACTTGTCCTGGGTGCCCGGGGCCTCGTTGAAGGTGATCCAGATACCCTTTTCCACCTTGGCCCTGAAGGTGGTGTTTTCGGTGATCTCAACTTCGGTGCCGTTTTCAAGAACGGTGTTGCTGGAGTCGCCCACCCTAACCCAGCCGGCAAAACGGAAGCCGGACTGCTCGGGAGAGTACAGCATCTGCAGTTCATAGGTGTAGGAGGCATCCTTGGTGTAAACGGCCTGGGTATAGAGCTTAACGTTGCCGGTCTCATTCACATAAGTGATCGTGAAGAAGTTGAAGTACATGGCGTAGACCTTGAGCACTTCGCCTTCTGCCACAGGGTTGGCGCTGTCCTGCAGACGCGCTTTCACCTGCTCACGGACTCTCTCAATGGTGTGCTGACCGTCCACATCGTCGCTGGTGTAGTCGGCATTGCCAACGCTCCAGCCGCAGAACATCTTGGTGCCCTGATACTGCTCGACGGGGGGATCGGCAATGATGATATCCAGGATATCGGCGTCCTCAGGCGTAACCTTGATCTCATAAATAGGTTCAGCGCCATCGCGGGTGCTGTCATAGAACTGAACATTCAGACGGGAACGGTTGGTCTCCTCGCCCTCGTCCACCACGGCGTATACGGAGAAGCTCTTGGCCTGGAAGGTGACGGTGTTGGCCTCGAACTCGGCGTTCGTCACGGGCTCGGCGTCCACGTTGTTTTCACCCAGCTCGTCAGCGTTCAGATCCAGGTGGACCACGCTCAGATCATCACGGCCGGCGATCTCGGCGGACTTGATGGTGACGGTGATCTCCTTGCCGGGCTGGATCACGCCGCCGTTCTTGTCGCGGAAGGTGATGTCCACTGCGGCCAGGACAGTGCCGTTGACGCCGTCCGTGTTGTCCACGGCGGCCTGCACGGCGTCCATGTTATCGACCTTGACGGTCTCCATGGTGGCGCCTTCCGGCAGCGCGCCCTCCGGCGCGTCCACGGTCACCAGCATACCCTCCACGTCCTCGGAGACGAGGGACACGGCGGGCATGGGGAGAACGATGGGGGTTCGGCCGCCCCGGAACCATCCGATCAGACGGTCAAAGGCACGGCCCCACAGGTCGCCCCAGTCATCATCCAGGCTGTCCCACTTGGGGGCCAGGCCTGTTTCGGCCCTGACGCCTCCGCGGTTGGCCGGCGCGGCAAATGCCTGAACCGGGAACAGGGAGAACATCATGACCAGTGCGAGCACAAATGCAAGCACTTTCGCGGTTCGCTTCTTCATTGATTCTTCCTCCTTTGGTTTGCTTGGAAAAAAACAGTTGCCAAACAATTTTTTTTGACTGTATTCAAAACGTACGTCAGGGCATAGCTACCCCCATACACATTCAAGATCATTTTACATCCCACACTGCCACATGTCAATCTAAATTTGCCTCAAATTAGCCGCAATTTTTACTAATTTTTGACCACAGGCCGAGGCCATTTGGAGATGTCGCCAAAGTTTTCCAAATCCTGGCAAAAAATGGATTGGCCTTATGAAGCATCACGTAAAACCGCGTCACAAAAAACAGGCATAATAACGAAAAATAATAACGGCAAAAACAAAAAATCGCTATTAATAATTGACTCAATTACGTTCGAAAATAAAAAAAATCATGCGGCGTATTCTATCTAAATATCGTTATGCATTCTGCCGGAAAATCCCTTTTCTTTTTTTTGAATTTCATGTTGTTTTCTGCATTTAGTTATTGTATAATCGAATTGATGAGTAATATGGGCAAAAATCGGGACGACCGGGCATTTTTCGGTTCGCTGCACACTCTGTGGCAGAGGTGGAAGGACGGCAGCTTTGGCGAGATCATCGACGACTGGCGCTGGATCTTTACCTATACCAGGCGGCACAAAGCGGCTGTGGTGTTCTACACGGTGCTGGGCATTCTCAGCACCACCACGGGGCTGGCGGCCAGCGTCGCCGGAAAATACCTGATCGACATCATAACGGGTTATCAAACCGACAAGCTGGGGCTGCTTATCGCCATTATGCTGGGCAGCGCCAGCTTCAGCCTGCTCTTTTCCAGCCTGGTAAGCCGGCTGTCCACCCGGATCGGCATCCGCATCAACAACGATATCCAGGCGGATATCTTTGATCAGATCATCGACGTGGACTGGAAAGCCATCAGCGAATACAGCAGCGGCGACCTGCTCAACCGCTTCAATAACGACGTACAGACGGTCAGCAAAAACGCCATCAGCTGGCTGCCGTCCATCATCATCGCCGCCTATAACTTCATCGTCACGTTTGTCCTGATCTGGCACTATAACCGGATCATGTCTCTGCTGGCGTTTGCCAGTGCGCCCATCATGCTGCTGATGAGCAGATATTTCATCCGCAAGCAGCGCGAGTACGCCAAAAAGGTCAAGGAGACCGGCAGCGAGATGATGGGCTTCGAGGTGGAGACGTTCTACAACTTCGATACGATCAAGTCCTTCGGCGTCATGGACAGCTACGGACGGAAACTGCGCTTCTGGCAGCAGAAACTGCGCGGCATTTCCCTGGAGTACAATCTCTTCACCATCAAAACCAATGTGTTTATGTCGGTGCTGGGGCTGATCGTCCAGTACGCAGCTTTCGGCTACTGCCTGTTCCTGCTGTGGGGCCATCAGATTACCTACGGCACCATGACGCTGTTCCTCGAACAGCGGGTACGGCTCTCCGGCGCCTTCAACAAAGTGGTGGGCATCATCCCCAACTTCCTCGCCAGCTCTGTCTCCGCCCACCGTATCCGGGAGCTCATTGACCTGCCCCGGGAGCGGCATATCCCCGAGAGTCAGCATCTGCATGCCATGGCCGCGGACGGCTTCGAGATCCGGATGGACGGCGTGGACTTCTCCTACGTGGAGGACAAGCGCGTTATCACCGGCTCCGGCTTCCGGGCAGCGCCCGGCGAGATCGTGGCCCTGATCGGCCCCTCCGGCGGCGGCAAGACCACCATGATCCGACTGATGCTGGGTCTGGTCCGGCCGGACCGGGGGCGGGCTTATCTCAGAGCCTCCGACGGCACGCAGGTGGAGATGAACGCCGACAGCCGCGGTTTCTTCTCCTACGTGCCTCAGGGCAACACGATCCTCTCCGGAACTGTGGCGGATAACATGCGCCTGGTGAAGGAGGACGCCACCGACGAGGAGATCGTGGAGGCGCTGAAGATCGCCTGTGCCTGGGATTTCGTAGAGAAACAGCCTGATGGAATCAACGCCAGGGTGGGCGAGCGCGGCAAAGGCTTCTCTGAGGGGCAGGCGCAGCGGCTTGCTATCGCACGCGCCGTGCTGCGTGACGCGCCGGTGCTGCTGCTGGATGAGGCCACCTCCGCTCTGGACGTGGCCACCGAGCGACAGGTACTGCGCAACATCGTGCAGCAGCGGCCCAACAAGACCTGCATCGTCACCACTCATCGGCCCACGGTCATCAGCCTTTGCCAGCGGGTCTATCGGGTGACGGACGGCACCGTTGCGGAGCTGGACGAGGAGACGTCAAGCCGCGCGGCTATGGATTTCTGACGGGGTGGAGCAATGATGATCGATATTCACACCCACGTGCTGCCGGGGGTGGACGACGGTGCCGCCGACCTGGACGAGGCGCTGGCACTGCTGGCCATGGCCGCAGACAGCGGCGTGGACACGGTGGTGACCACGCCTCACTGCAATATCGCGGAGGAATTTGACAACTACGTCTGCCCGGAGCTGGACGCCCTTTGGCGCGCCCTGGGCAGGGAAACGCAGCGCGCCGGCATTCCGGTGCGTCTGTGCCGGGGCATGGAGGCCTTCGCAACGGAGGACCTGCCCGACCTTTTGGAGCAAGGGCGGATCTGGACGCTGAACGGCACGGTCTATTTTCTGGTCGAGTTTGCCTTCGGTGAGGATCCTGCGTTCTGTTTTGATGTGCTGCAGCGCTGCCGCAAGCGGGGCTTTCGCCCGGTGATCGCCCACCCGGAGCGGTACCTGTTTTTGCAGGAGGAGCCCTCAATTGCCTACGAATGGTGTACCATGGGCTATGCGCTGCAGCTGAACAAGGGCAGCCTGCTGGGCAGGTTTGGTCGCCCGGCCCAGCTTGCCGCCGAGCTGCTGATGGATCACGGCCTGGCGGCCTGCGTGGCCAGCGACGCCCACAGTCCTGTGCAGCGCACCACCCATATGGAGGAGGTCCGCCGCTATCTGACGGACCGCTGGGGCGGAGAGTACGCCCGACTATTACTGGAGGAAAATCCATCCCGCATCCTGACAGGAAGAGAGCTTCTGGGCTATGAGCCTATCCCCATTGTGTGACGGAACGCGGAACAGGGAGGAATGACTATATATGAGTATGAGAAATTTGAGGACAATACTGCTTGTCTTTTTCTGTGTGGTGGCGGTATTGTTTACCGGCGCCTATATCCGCGAGCGGTTGACCACGGACTACGGCGCTCCGGTTATCTATGCCGAGAGCGATACCTTGCTGGTTCCTGTATCCGCCACAGATGAAGATCTGCTGGAGGGGTTGACGGCCCAAGACAATCTGGACGGTGACGTAACGGATACGCTTGTGGTGATGTCCCGGAGCAAGTTTATCGCCAAGGGCACGCTCCGGGTCAACTATGCCGCCTTTGACAACAGCCGCAACGTGGGCACCTATTCCCGGGAGGTCACGTACTCCGACTACGTATCCCCTCATTTCGCCATGAATGCGCCGCTGCGCTATGCTGCCGGCGGCTCCACGCCGGACTATCTGGAGCATATCACTGCGCAGGACTGCCTGGACGGCGACATCACCCGGCAGATCAAGATCACCACGGGCAGGACTGTGGTTGTCAGCGACTCTGTCACCCAACAAAAGGTAAACCTGCATGTGACGAACAGCTGCGGCGATAACGCCGTTCTGGAGCTGACGGTACGGATGGAGGACTATTCCTCGCTCAATCGTCCGGCCCCTGCTTTGCGGGATTATATCCTGTACGCGGAAAAGGGCGGGAAACTGAGCCTGTGGAACAACGTGACCGGTGTCTGGATCGGCGGAAACGTGCGGAGCTTTGCGGACACGGGATTCAGCACTGCTGACGTGAGAGTGGATGACAGCGGGGTGAACTACGATCTTCCCGGCGTCTATACGGCGGTCTACACCCTGTCACGGGACGGCGCGGATCTGGGCACCGCCGAACTGACCGTGGTGGTGGAGGAATGAGCATGGATAATCAACAGAACAACACCTCCCTGCTGGAGGAGATGGACCTCTACAGCATTGTCCGGGACGTGCTGCGCAACCTGTGGGTCATCATTCTCGGCGCCATCGCCGTGGGTCTGATCGTCAATTACATTGCCCGCACCGAATTCAAAAGCACATATTCCACCACCACCACTTTCGTGGTCACGTCCAAGACCGGCGGCAACTATACGTACAACAATCTGCAGGCGGCCTCCACCATGGCGGAGAGCTTTTCCAACATCCTCAACAGCAACCTGCTGAAAAAGAAGGTCTGCCAGGATCTTGGCGTGGAGAGCTTCAACGCCGTGATGAAAGCCGGCGTGATTACCGATACCAACCTGCTGACACTCCGGGTCACATCGGATACGCCCCAGTTCGCCTATCGCATCACCCGCTCGGTGATGAAAAACATCACACAGCTTACCGGCTACGTATCCAACGACATGGTGATGGAGGTGCTCCAGGAGCCCACCGTTCCCACCAGGCCGGACGGCGGCTACTCCGGACGCCAGAGAACGGTGAAGGCGGCAGTTCTGGCGGCTGTGGCGTTTTCCCTGGCCTTTGCCTATCTCTCTTTCCGCAAGACTACCATCCGGGATGAAAAGGATCTGGAGAACAGGCTGGACGCCCACTCGCTGGGTATGCTGTATCACGATGGCTCTCTGATTAGCCTCCCCGGCAATCTGCTGCAGCGAAGGCGGAGAAAGCTGCTCATTACCGAGTTGGATGCACGGTTTGAATTCGTGGAGCGGTTCAAGAAGATCTCCGCCATGATTTCCACCAGGGCGAAAAAGCGCGAGGCAAAAATCATCCTGGTGACCAGCGTGCAGGAGCACGAGGGAAAATCCACCGTGTCGGCCAACCTGGCGCTGTCTCTGGCGCAGCAGTCCCATCAGGTGCTGCTGATCGACGGCGACCTGCGCCGCCCTACCCTCAATCATCTCTTTCTGAATGACGGAGAGAAGCTTGAGGTGAGCCTGGCCCGTCTGCTCCTGGGAAAGACCACGCTGATGAAAGCCATGCGTTACGATGAAAAACGGGGCGTCTATCTGCTGCTCAACGACAAGAACTTCTCCAACTCCACAGATATCGTCTCCTCGGAGAATATGACCCGCCTGCTGGACGTGGCGCGCAAGGCATTTGATTACATCATCATCGATTCTCCACCTATGTCGCTGATGGCGGATGCCGAGGTGCTGGCGGATAAGTCCGATCTGAGCATCCTTGTGATCAAGTACGACACGATTCCGGCGGAGGATCTCAATGACGCCATCGACTCGCTGAAGGACTGCAAGGCTCATTTCGCCGGCTGTATCCTCAACGACGTCCGTACCCTGCCCGGTGAGCGTCGCACGGTGGTGGGTTACGGCGGTTACGGACACTACGGCCATTATGGCAAATACGGCAATTACGGCAAATACGGCAAATATGGCAAGTACGGCGCCTACGGCGGCTACGGCGGCTATGGCGGCTACGGGCACTACGCGAAGGATGCTAAACCGGAGATCCCGGTAGATGAGGAAGAGAAATGAACGAGACGGAAACCAACAACAAACAGGAACAGCAGGAGATCGACCTCGTCGGTCTTTTGCGGGATTTCCTCAGCAGCCTGCGCAGGCTGTGGCCGCTGGTGCTGGTGCTGACGGTGACTATGGGCGCGCTGTTCTACGTCCGGGGCGTCCGCAGTTACAGCCCCCGGTACGTGGCGGAGGCCACTGTCTCGGTAGAGATGATCAACGGCGGCTCCTATGCCAACCGCAACACCGCGGAGCAGATGGGACAGATATTCCCCCATATTCTCAAGAGTGGCGCCCTGTCGGACGTGATCGCGGCAAAACTGGGCGTGAAGAGCGTGCCCGGTACGATCTCCGTCACCAACATCAAGGGAACCAACCTGCTGACCATCTCTGTTACGACGTGGTCTGAGGAGATGGCTGAGAAAATCCTCCAAGCGGTCATGGACAACTATCCCGAGGTAGCCCAGTACGTGGTGGGTCAGACGAGGCTGACCATAGTGGATGAGGGGGGTGTGTCCCTGGTCACCCACAAAAAAACGGTGGTACGGGGTTCTGCCCAAAGAGGCGCTATTATTGGCCTTGCCATCGGCCTTGGCCTGGTTGTGCTGCGCGCCGCGGCATTCCGCACCGTCCGCAGCGAAGAGGATCTGCGCGCCCTGCTGAACGTGCCCTGTCTGGGAACGCTGCCCGTCTGCCACAAGAAGGAACGCCGCAGTACGGAGCGGGATGAGATCAACATCCTGATCGACACCAACCGGGGCAGCTACGTGGAGGCAATGCGCCTGGTGCGCACCCGTCTGGAGCGGCAGATGGAGGGCAAGAAAATCCTGATGGTCACCAGCTCCGTGGCCGGCGAAGGCAAGTCCACCGTGGCCGCCAACCTGGCCATCTCCATGGCGCTGAAGGGCAAAAAAGTTATTCTGGTGGACTGCGATCTGCGCAACCCCTCTGTGGGGCGAATCTTCGACGTACAGGAGAAGTGCCCCGGCCTGGTGGCGGTGCTGCATGGCAAGGCCACGCTGGACGAGGCCCTGGTGGAGGTCAAAAACAAGAATATCCCCACGGGGCTGCGGCTGCTGCCCGGTGCCGAAAAGGAGTCCCGCCTGGTGGAGATCCTGGGCAGCGAGGAAATGCGGAAGCTGCTGGATCAGCTGCGCCAGGAGGCCGACACGGTTATTTTGGATACGCCGCCCTCCGCCGTGCTGGTGGACGCCATGATGCTGGTCAAGCACGTGGACGGTATCGCCTACGTGGTCATGCGTGACTATGCCCGCCGCCGCTTTATCTTTGACGGTGTGGAGGAGCTGTCTGCCGCCGGGGTCCCCATTGTGGGCTGCATCCTCAACGGCGGCCGCGTTCACTCGGGTAAATACGGCTACTACGGATACTACGGCAGGTACGGCTACGGTCGTTACGGCTACGGCGGCTATGGCTACGGAAAGGAGAAGAAGCATTCTTCCCATTCCGGCTCTCAGAAGAGCGCCCGCACGAAGGAGAAGCGGGAGCACAAGGAGAAATGAAAATGGATACAGAAAAGCAGCGGAAGCGAGGGAAAAGCGCTCCGCAGCGTTTTTACAACCGTGTGGTCAAGCGGCTCATGGATATCGTGATTTCCGCCCTGGGACTGATCGTTTTATCCCCGGTGATGCTGGTTTCCGCGATCCTTATCCGGCTGACATCCCCCGGACCGGCCATTTTCCAGCAAACGCGGATCGGCTGTGACGCCAGGGAATATACGATTTATAAATTCCGCACCATGCGCGTGGGCAGTGAACACACCGGCTCCGGCGTGTACAGCGACGACAGCGATCCCCGCATGACGGGGATCGGAAAGATCCTGCGGAAAACCTCCGTTGACGAGCTGCCCCAGCTGATCAATATCCTCAAGGGCGATATGTCCCTGATCGGCCCAAGGCCGCCCCTTACATATCATCCCTGGCCCATTGAGGAGTATACCGACGAACAGCTTCGCATGTTTGAGGTGCGTCCCGGCATCACCGGCTGGGCGCAGATCCACGGACGCAAGGACGTGGAGTGGCACAAGCGCATCCGGATGAACGTCTGGTATGTGGATCACGTGTCATTTCTCCTGGACCTGAAGATCTTCTTCACCACCATCGGCAAGGTCTTTTCCAACGCCGACAATGAGAACAAAGGCGCCACCGTGGCCGAGGAGAAGGACGAGGCCCAGGTCTGACGCCAAGGAGCAACATATGCTGAAACTCATGTACATCACAAACCGGCCGGAGATCGCGCGGATCGCGGAAGCCGCCGGTGTGGACCGCATCTTCGTGGATATGGAATTCATCGGCAAAGATGAGCGCCAGAAGGGGCTGGATACCGTAAAGTCCCACCATACGGTGCAGGACGTGTCCGCGATCCGGGCAGCTGTCACCAAGTCACAGGTGCTGGTGCGGGTCAATCCCATCCATGACGCGCTGCCGGATTACTGCTCGTCAAAAGACGAGATTGACGCCGTTGTCGCCGCCGGCGCGGACGTGATCATGCTGCCGTATTTCAAAACGGCGGAGGAGGTGGGCGCCTTTATCCGACTGGTGGACGGCAGGGCCCGGACGATGCTCCTGCTGGAAACCCCGGAGGCGGTGGAGCACGTGGACGAGATTCTGGCCGTCCCCGGCATCGATGAGATCCACATCGGCATGAACGACCTGAGTCTCGGATACGGACGCCGTTTCATGTTTGAGCTGCTGGCCGACGGAACGGTGGAGCGCCTGTGCCTCAAGTTTCGCGAAAGGGGCATCCCCTATGGCTTCGGCGGTATCGCTTCGCCGGGCAGGGGCGCGCTGCCGGCGGAATATATCATCCGGGAACACTACCGGCTGGGTTCCGGCTGCGTGATCCTGTCCCGGAGTTTTTGCGATACGTCCAAGGTAAATGATATCAATGAGATTCGCGAGATTTTCATGCGCGGCGTGGCGGAGATCCGCAGCGTGGAGCGGGAATGTGAGGGGAAGAGCAACTGCTTCTTTTCTGATAACCGGCGGGAGGTCTGCCGCCTGGTGGAGCGGATCGGCAAAAGCATGTCCGGCTCGAAGTAACTGCCATCCATAAAGGAGTCATTCTATGAACCTGCTGATCACCGGCGCCTGGCCGGATGCAAGAGTCCATATCCCGGAAATCGAGGCCATGGGCCATACGGTGTCGTTTTTGCAGCAGGAGCGCGGCCCTCTGCCCTGCGATGCCGCCTGGGTGGAGGGCGTGGTTTGTAACGGGCTGTTCCTGTACCACCCCATCGAACAGTTTTCTAACCTGCGCTATATCCAACTCACCAGCGCCGGCTACGACCGGGTGGATATGGACTGCGTGCGCGATCGCAACATCGAGATTCACAACGCCAAAGGCGTTTACAGCATTCCAATGGCGGAATTCGCCGTTGCCGGGGTGCTGCAGTTATATAAGCAATCACGCTGTTTCTACGAAAACCAGAAGGCCCACAGATGGGAAAAGCACCGTGGTTTGCTGGAGCTGTGGGGCAAGACGGTCACCATCGTTGGCTGCGGAAGCGTGGGCGCTGAGTGCGCCAAACGATTCAAGGCTTTCGGCTGCCGCGTCGTCGGCGTTAACCGCACGGTGAGAGAAGACGTGGACTTCGAGACGATTCTCCCTCTGGATCAGCTGGATGAAATTTTGCCGAAAACAGACGTCCTCATCCTGACCGTTGCGCTGACGCCGGAGACGAAGCATCTCATGGACCGCCGCCGTCTGGGCCTGCTGCCCGGCACCGCCGTGGTGGTCAATATCGCACGGGGGGCCGTGCTGGACGAGAACACCATTCGGAAGATGCTGCTGAACGGGGAACTCTACGGCGCCGTTTTAGACGTCTTTGAAAACGAACCCCTCCCGAAATCCAACCCACTGTGGGATGTGCCAAACGTGATCGTCACGCCCCACAACAGCTTCGTGGGAGAGGGAAACGGGGAGCGATTAGCCCGCATCATAATGAAAAGGATGACTTAGAGATGGCTATGGCGCACTTTGTTAGAAACATAATTACAAATACAATTAACAGAATCGGAGAAAACCATCTGCGGCAGGTTCACAATCGAGCGGCATTGTCCAGCCTGAAAGAACACGACAGCAACGAACCTTTAGCAAAGGGAGAAAAAGAGGCCATTCAGACCCTTTGGGGGCAGATGGGGTATAAAGGAAGTGGTGAGTGGCATCGCCTGTATAAGACGGTTAACGGCTTTGATGCTCGCTACGTACCAAACGATGTATATGGTCTGGAATTGCTCCCCCGACTGAATGCAACAAAGTTGTTGGCAGCGTGGGATGATAAGTCGTATTATCCCAGATTGTTTCCGGAGATAAAGCAACCGGATGCAATTGCGTTTGCTATTGACGGCCGTTTTTATGATTGCCACTATAGAGCTGTTAACGCAGACTATTTAACGCGCCTCATTATATGTGATTACGACAAAATTGTGATGAAACCTTCCGACGGCATGGAAGGAAGAGGGGTCGAATTGATAGAGGTTAATAGCTTTGACTTCGCCTCTCTAAAAGAGAAACTGTTATGTTTTGGCAGAAACTATGTGATTCAGGCAGTCATTGAACAGCATAGCTCTCTGGCCATCTACAACAGGAGTTCTGTGAATCCTATCCGAGTGATGACATTACGCTTGGGCGACGAGATTCACTATTTGCACTCTACTCTTCGATTTGGCAGTCCTGGTTCACATACCGACATGAATTTCGTTGATGGCAAGGAAATCGCTCACGTGTGCGCAATCGATAGCAAAGGTGAAGTATCTCCGGTTTGGTTTGATATGGATGGGAAAAAGGACTTGATTTCAAATCTTGGAATTGCTCGGCAAGAGGTCGTTCCCAGCTTTGATCGTATTATCGAGACAGCGATTTCTGTTCATGAGGGCCTACATCATTTTGACCTGATTGGCTGTGATATTACATTGAACAAGCAAGAAGAGCCGGTCCTCATTGAGTATAACGTATACTGGCCGGGGATTATCATCCCACAATATTGCCATGGCCCGCTGTTTGGAGATCTGACGGAAGAACTCATTTTTCACTTGAAAAGAAAACCAAAGAAATAATACTTTCTAAAAGGATATAGTAATGTTATCACTCGAATTAATTAAGAAAATTGACGAATATTATTCGGATATAAAAATGACAGAAGGGCGAGTGCCGAGTTCAAAGGAAGTTGCGGTAATTGGTGCGATATGGTCTTTCATTCTTTGGGGAACCAGCTTTTCTGAATATTTTGGCTACAGATTCTGGGAGCGGTCGCATAGTGAGAAGCAAACCTATATGACCAGAAGGCATATGTTCCGCTTCTTTGACCGTTACAATCCGGAAGAACTGCGCAACAGAATCGGTGACAAGTCCCTTGCGGTGAAATACTACGCAGATTTACTGAATAGAGAGCAATACACAAAGAGTGAAGGTATCGACAAATTGCTTGTGTTTGCCTCCCGTCATCCCCATCTGTTTATCAAAAAAGCAGTTGGATGGGGCGGTGAAGGCGCCAGGAAAGAAGAGGTCAAGTGTGAAGATGATGTCAGACGCGTGTGGGATACCCTGAACGGCGACGAAGTTGTGGAGCCTGTCATTGAGAATCATGACCTGCTCAGAAAAATCTATCCGGATTCGCTGAATACGCTGAAGGTCACGGTGCTGCAAACCCCGAAAGGCCCTGTGATCGTGACGGTGATTATTCGATTCGGCAATCAGACCGTTGTGGACAATGTTCATTCCGGCGGAATGGCCGCAGGGGTTAACGCAGCGACGGGTCAGATCGAGACCCCTGCCATGGACAAGCATTTTCAACAGTATACGCATCACCCGATAACGAAAGAGCCGATCACGGGGGTTTTCATCCCCGAATGGGAAGCAATCAGACAATTGGCCATTCAAGCTTCTTTGGTAACGCCGCAGCTAAGATATACGTCCTGGGATATCGCCTTGACAAACGATGGTCCCATCATGATCGAAGGAAACTGGGACGCAGAGTTTTATATGGAGCAGACGCTGTATAACAGGGGACATCGGAAACTGTTTACCGCTTTGCTGGAAGGACTGTTATGACGGATTGGAAGAATAGCGTATACACATACGGATATCTCCTGACAAGGGACGGACAGCGGGCCGTGCAGCGACTTCCGGAGCTCAGTGGGTGGAGAAAACAACAGATACGCAACTATACGCTGTTTGTTCATCCGGAGCAGAGGTCATTTTGCTATGATACGCCCGAGCGCACATTTTTGCTTGTAGGGCATGCGTATAACCCGTTTTCGATGACAGCAGACGAGGACCAGATATTGGAGCAGTTTGCTTCATTGGAGTATGGATCGGATGCCTTCAGAGATTCCTTTGACCAGTTGACCGGCGTTTTTTTCTTTGCCGCTATGGAAGATGGTAAAGTTACCGCGACCTGCGATTGCGCCGGAATGCTTGGCGCAAATTACGCGATCGTGAACCAGACGCAATGCTTCAGCGCCTACAGCCAGATGATTGCGGACATCTATGACCTGAAAGAGGATCCGTATGTCACCAAAATGAAGAAGTCGAAGCTGTTTCACTGGTATGGATGGTATTTGCCCGGAGATCTCACGCCATACGCCGAGATAAAACGGATCATCCCCAACACGGAAGTTTGCCTGAAGGACAGTGAGGCAACCATTCACAGGTTTTACCCGCGCAAGCCATATACAGCTGCCTGTGGTGAGGCGTATGACGCACAGGTTAAGCGGATTTGCGCCATCATGAACAACAATCTGAGATTGATTGCGGATAAATGGAGAAATCCGGCCATCTCCCTCACAGGAGGGACGGACAGCAAAACAACACTGGCCTGCGCAAAAGGCGTACAGGACCGCTTTTCGTACTTCAGCTATATCTCCTTGCCGCGTGAGGAAACCGATGCGCTGGCGGCACAGAGTATCTGCAAGGCTCTGCATTTGAAGCACAAAATCTATCGAGTTGATACAGAACCCGCCCATTTTGCCGACTTTGAAGAAGTATCCGCATTGCTGGAACGGCATTATGCGTTCCTTGGGAAGGCCAATACGAATGATATCTGCAAGAGAATTGAACTGAAAAACCAGTTTGATTATGACGTTGAAGTAAAATCCTGGGTTTCCGAGGTGGCCCGTGCGAGCCGCTATGAAAGGTACGGAAGAAAATCTTTTCCCAAGAAGATACGGCCTCGGATGCTGACCTCCATGTATAAGGTTTTTGCCTTCAATCGTGGGGACGCCGTAAAAACGGACAAAAGGTTCAAAGATTATTTAGTCAACAGCGGGTTGAAGCAGGCGATTGATAAGACGGGATATCCATGGACGGAATTCTTTGTCTGGGAGATCGTGTTCGGCGGTTGGGGCGGTCTTACACTGACAGGCGAGCACATGCTGACAAATGAGATAACCGTTCCGTACAACAACCGCGCCCTTTTGGATCTGATGCTTCGCACGCCGCTGGAAAAGAGAATGCACGATCACCTGCATAAGGACATGATTCATCTGATGGATGTGCGGATCGAGCAGCTCGGCATCCACGTTGTCAACGGAAACGAGACCAAGCGGCGCGCAATGCTTGAACGAGTTTACTACGCGATAAACAACATGATCCCATTTTGATCGGCTGATTTGCTGCGCAGGCGGGGGGTATGTAGACAAATGAAAATCCTTTACACCGCAACGGTTTTGAGCCATATCTGTCAGTTTCACCTGCCGCACATGAAAATACTGCAGGAGCAGGGCTGGGAGGTCCACGTGGCCGCCCACGACAATCTGGCGGTCAAGAACGGCCTGCAGCTCAAATACTGCGACAAGTTCATTGAGATTCCCTTTGCCCGCTCCCCCAAGAGCCCCAGCAACATTAAGGCGTACAGGCAGATGAAAAAGCTTCTGGCGCGGGAGCATTACGACGTGATCCTGTGCAACACGCCTATGGGCGGCATCGTCACCAGATTGGCAGCGAAAAAGACGCGCAGGCAGGGGACACGAGTCATCTATATGGCCCACGGTTTCCACTTTTTCAAGGGCTCGTCCAAGGCCAGCTGGCTCATCTACTACCCCATAGAGAAGCACATGGCCCGGTATTGTGATCTGCTCATCACCATCAACGAAGAGGACTACGCTCTGGCGCAGGAGAAGCTGGGTGACCGCACGGAGATCGCCCACATCCACGGTATCGGCGTGGACGAGCAGCGCTACCACCCCGCCACGGCGGAGGAACAGCTTGCCATGCGCCGGGCGGAGGGCCTGACTCCGGACGATTTCGTGATCCTCTGCGTGGGCGAGCTGAACGAGAACAAAAACCAGAAGACGCTGGTCTCAGCCGCTGCCCGGGTGAAGGACACGGTCCCCCATCTCAAGGTTTTACTGGCCGGAAACGGCCCCAAAGAACAGGAACTGCGGGATCAGATCGCGTCTCTGGGCCTGCAGGATACTGTAAAACTCCTGGGCTACCGCACCGATCTGGAGCGTGTCACCCCGGCGGTGGATCTGGTGGTCTCCTGCAGTCGTCGGGAGGGTATGCCGCTGAACATCATCGAGGCGATGCTCTGCAAAAAGCCGGTGGTGGCCTCTCACAACCGCGGGCACGACGAGCTGGTGACGGACGGCGAAACGGGCTATTTGCTGGCACCCGGGGATATCGCCGGCTTTGCCGACGCGATTGATACGATGGCTATGAAAGCAGAGCTGAAAACGCTGCTGGGGAATGCCGGCTACCAAAAGGCCAGATATTACAAGGTTTCCAGCGTGTCCGCGGAATTGAAAGAGATTTTTGAGAAATGAGTGAGCAGCTGTTGAAGAATCAAGACGCAATACTTGAAGGCATCTGGAAGGTCGAACAGGACATTCTGGACGAGATTGACCGGGTGTGTACGGAGAACGGTTTGCGGTATTCCCTCGCCTACGGTACGCTGCTTGGCGCTGTCCGCCATCACGGATTCATCCCGTGGGATGACGATATCGATATCATGATGCCGCGGGAGGACTATGAGAAACTGATCCGGATCTGGCCTGCTGCCGCGCGGGAGGGCTACATTCTACAGGACGATACCATGCACGATGACTACGTCAACAACTACGCAAAGGTACGTCGTGACCACACCACGTTTCTGCAGTTTGAGTTTGAAAGAAGCTGTTCCTATCACATCGGCATTTTCGTCGATATTTTTCCGGGGGACCGCGTTGCACCGACAAAGATCACCCGGGCACTGCAGTACTTTGCATTCGCGGTGAATCTGCTTTACAATCGCGGTTATACAAGCGGTACGGGCGGCCTTATCGGCCTGGCAGAACGTATTTTGCTCCGGGTGGTACCCAGAAAATTCCACCGCCGACTGAGCCTTGCGGCGGGAAAGATGAGCCGACGCTGGAACGATAATGATTCCGGTCAAATTGTCTTTGCCAACAGATTGGGCTGCAGCAAGCTGTACTACCCTTGCGATCTGTTCGAGCATCTGGATCGAAAAGAGTTTCAGGGAAAATGCTATTCGACTTTTCAGGACGCCGACCGTATGCTGCGGATAGAGTTCGGCGACTACATGCAGCTGCCTCCCGAAGAAGAACGGGTCTGGCGGCATCACCCCATTATCGTGGATTTTGAGCGCAACTATGAGGAGATCGTGAAAGAGGAAGAAAATGGGCGAGACGCTTCGTGAACTGCAGCTGGCAGAGCTGGATATTCTCAGAGAGATCAAAAAAGTATGTGAGCGCAACCATATCCGTTTCGTACTGGCATCCGGGACCCTGCTCGGCGCGGTCAGACACCGGGGCTTCATCCCCTGGGACGATGATATCGATATCGAGATGCCCTACGAGGACTATCTGCGGTTTCAGGAGATCGCCCAGAAAGAAATGGGCGAAGGCTTCTTCATTCAGACCAGTGATACGGACCCGCGCTATTCTTTCCCCTATCTGCGTGTCCAGAAGACAAACACCGCTCTGCTCCGCGAATGGGATAAGATCGTCCCCGGACTTCATCGGATTTGGATCGATGTATTTCCTCTGGCGGATTTGGGGGGAGAGGCTGACTTCCGGACAAAGCGGCTTCTGCTGAAGATCTGCGCCTTCCTGCGAATGGACAGAGACTCGTTTGAAATGAGCAGAACATGGCTGAAACAGAGGTCCAACCCCGTTCAGTACGCTTTGACTATACTGGCCCGAACCCTTCCGGAGAAGCTTCGCTGGAGAATTCGAAAGGCCCTCCTTCACCGGGTATTCCGGCACCGTAACACCCCGGATGTAACGTTTGTCTGGACAACGGTGACCCGCAGGATCCCGCGGGAGGTATACGCCGAGCCGGATGAGATGATGTGGTTTGAGGACGACTACTATCCGGTTCCGAAGGGCTATGATACATATTTGAAAATCCTGTATAAGGATTATATGCAGCTCCCTCCGGAAGAAAAGAGAAAGCCGCCCTATCATCTCTATGTCAATTTTAACCGGGATTGGACCCCCGGCTCGGATTGCCCATGGGAAGATCTTGAATGGAAGGTTATTGAGGGGCAGCAATAAACAAATGCAGCGGGATGGCCTGTCGGTATGCTGCTGATTATGTGTTTATGGGCTGCCTCATGGAGAGGAGCGGATGCTTTTGATCAGGTTCTCTGTGGTCGTCCCCGTCTACAACGCCGAAAAGACCCTCAACCGCTGTGTAGACAGCCTTCTCTCGCAGGACTGCGCCGATGCGGAGGTCATTCTGGTGAACGACGGGTCTCAGGATAGCAGCGGAGCGATTTGCGAGGAATATGCGCGTCAACACCGGAACGTACGGTATATCCCGCAGCAAAACGGCGGCGTGTCCGCCGCGAGAAATGCCGGACTGGATGCTGCGCAGGGCGAGTTCATTTTGTTTGTTGATAGCGATGACTATGTGGCTGACTCACTTTTCTCACTCATGCGGGAAGAGATCAACTCCCATCCGGCGGATCTGCTGCAGTTCTCCCTCGCATTCGACAAGAACGGACAGATCACCGGCCAAAGGCTCCCGCAGCGGGATTATTCCGGCGAAGAGCTGGAAATGACGATCCAGCAGGCCATCTGCGACAAATCGCTTAACTCCCCCTGTGCGAAAGTGTACCGCCGCGACTTGATCGAGAGAGGGCATGTCCGCTTTCCGCCGGGCCTCTCGATCGGCGAGGACCGTATCTTCAACATGGAATACGCGCTGCAGATCCGGAGCTATTCAACCCGGGAGACCGTGGGATACTTTGCAAGTCTGGAGAATGGACAGTCTCTCTCTCGCCGCAAAAACGACATGGAGGAGCAGGATCGTCTGTATGCTGACTCATTCAAGGCGATGATGGGCCGGAGCAGCGGCAGCACAGAGCGAAAAGAGCTGTTCCGCCGAGCGGTGAATTTTGGCGTCTGCCGGGGCGTATACGCAGAGGCAAAGAGCATGCACCGCCGGCGGATGCGATTCCCGGACAGGATCCGCGCCATCCGCGCATGGTGCAGAACATACAACAGCAGAAAGCTGAAGCTGCCCGACACGCGGTACTGCCGCCTGATCTCGCTGCCTGTACGGTGGAACCTGCCGGTGGTGATCGACGCCATGGCGGCGGTGCTGGTGAGACGGTCATAGATCATATGGAATCAAAAACGAACGGAGCCAGGCCTTTGAAGATGGAAAAACGAATCCGGGTTCTGATCGTCGCAGGGGCGATGGAAGTCGGCGGGATCGAAAACCAGCTGATGCATCTGCTCCGGCAGGCGGACAATACAAAATTTCAAATTGATTTCACGACGACGGAGGACCACCCGTTCTATCAGGATGAGATCGAGGCCCTGGGCGGACGCTGCATCCGCATTCCGGCAACGGAGGGGCGGCATTTCCTGCGCTATTGCAAGGCCCTCTATCGCGTCATAAAGGACGGGGGATACGACGTTGTCCATTCCCACGAGCTGTTTCACAGCGGCATGGTATTGCTGACCGCCAGGCTCGCGGGAGTCAGGCATCGGTTTGCCCATGCCCACAGCAGCAATCAGGAAAAGGGCAATCTCATCCGCCGATTCTATTATGCCGTCATGCGGCGTCTGATCCTCCGGAACGCCACCGAATTCCTGGCCTGTTCTTCCCTTTCGGCGCGGTTCCTGTTCGGGGACGGCATCACTGACAGAAAGAACTACCATCTGGTTGTCAACTCTGTGGACACGGCACGTTTTTTGCCGGAGGAGAACAGAAGGGACAGCGATGAAAAAAACTGTCCGGAGATCCTCCAGGTCGGCCGATTCTCCGATGAGAAGAACTATCTTTTCTCCGTGCAAATTGCAGAGGCTTGCAAGCGGCGCGGAGACAGGTTCCACTTCATTTTTGTGGGGAACAACGGGGAGGCATATGAATCCGCCGTGCGGAAGCAGATCGAAGAAAAGCAGCTGGAGGATACTGTTTTCTTCCTGGGCATCCGCAAAGACGTGGACCAGCTGATGAAGCGTGCGGACGCTTTCCTGCTTCCGTCAAAATTCGAGGGGATGCCCCTGACGCTGATCGAGGCCCAGGCCTCCGGACTGCCCTGTGTTGTGGCGGATACCTTTTCCCACGAGGTGGATTTCGGCCTCGGCGCCGTGCAGTGGCTGAAGCTGAACGACGGCGTGGAAGCGTGGGCGGATGCCCTGGAGCGTGCCGTCTCCCGGGGCCGCGCGGGAAGGGCAGCTGTGGTTGAGGCAATTGAAGTGGGAGGGTTTGACTCCCGGATGTTTGCTGAGAAGATTTGCGACCTGTACGAAAAGAGCGTGAACCAATGATCAAGATTCTGTTTTTCATTGAGACCCTCACCGGCGGCGGAGCGGAAAAGGTGCTTTGCAATCTGGTCAACCACATGGACCAGACGAGGTTTGACATCACTGTGGAGACCGTCTGGCCTGTGGATGCCGGTAAATATCTGGCGCCCGGCATCCGGTATCGGTCGATGTATCCCTCACGGAACAGGTTCAACGTGCTCCGCTATCGCGCGGAAGCCCAGAGCGGTCTGGCATACCGGCTGCACATCAGGGACGATTACGACATCGAGTGCGCCTATCTGGAGATGGGGACCACCAAGGTCATGGCATCGTCCACCAACAGGAAAGCGAAGAAGCTGGCCTGGGTACACTGCGATCTCACCAGGGCCGTGACCGATCCGCAGGAGTATGCGGTGAAGTCCACACCGTGGTATCAAAAGTTTGACCGGATCATCTGTGTGTCGCAGAGCGTGAAGGAGCGGTTTGACGAGCTGTTCCAAAACCGGTTCGATTCCACGGTTCTGTATAACGTGATCGATGACGCCGACATCCGGGAGAAGGCACAGATGCCGCTGCCGGAGGGCATAAGGCGAGATCGCTTTACAGTCCTTTCTGTGGGACGGTTTACCGCACAGAAGAACTTTATGCGCCTGCTTCGAACCCATAAGCGGCTGCTGGACGAGGGCATCGCCCACGACCTCTGGATCCTGGGAGAAGGCCCGCAGCGGCCGATGCTGGAGCAGTACGTTGCGGAGAACGCTCTGCAGGATTCCGTGAGGATGCCCGGCTTTATGGAGAACCCGTATCCCTTCATGCGCGAGGCCGATCTGCTGGCCTGCTCGTCGATCTACGAGGGTTACAGCACCTTCATGACCGAGGGCGTCATTCTGGGCAAGCCCATCGTGACGACGGACGTATCGGGAATGCGCGAGCTGCTGGGCGACTCGGAATTCGGCCTGATCGTGGAGGATGACGACGAGGCGTTCTATCAGGGCATGAAGAGAATGCTGACTGACGCGCTTTGCAGAGAACGGTATGCACAGGCGGCAAAAACACGCGGGCAGGACTTCTCCGCGCAGATTTTGACGACGAAGACGGAGACATTATTTGGAAGGCTGACTGAGAAATGAGTATCAAGAAAACCATCGGAAAGATTCTGTACCGCGGAATTGGGATGCATATGCCCATGTCTTTTGCGCGGTTTAACCTGGGGAGTCGAAAGTTTCGCCAGTTCTGCGCGAAGCTGATATTGGGCGATCGGTGCGGAGCATGGGTCAACATTGAGCCGGGCGTCAGTTTTGGAGACGGGATCACCATTGGATTCGGTTCCGGAATCGGTGCGAACAGTGTTGTCCCTTCTGACGTCGTCATTGGCAGGTACGATATGATCGGGCAGGAGATGATGATATTTACGTCGAACCATCGAATGGACCGCCTGGATATCCCAATGGGCCAACAGGGGATGACTCAGACGAGGCCCGTTATCATCGGGGACGATGTCTGGATCGGCGCGCGTGTTACGATCCTTCCCGGGGTTCACATTGGAGACGGCGCTGTGATCGGTGCCGGAGCGGTTCTGACGAAGGATGTGCCTCCTTATGAGGTATGGGGAGGCAACCCGGCCAGAAAACTCAAAAGCAGAAAAAACGATCAGAGCGAATAGCTTGAGGCAGATGACGCAAAACGGCGCAATTGCTTTCTGCTTGTTTGCGGTGGGGCCCGGTTTTTGAAATGACGGGGCGTTTTACTGCGGAGAAATGCGAAGGCGGATGAAAAAGCGCCGCGGGGCAAGGCGAAAAAGGCGGCTGCCCTGCGGGAAGAGGACTTTCCGCACAAGCGTCAGTGGTGACAACCGAGGGATTATTTGAGGAACGATTGATTCGATGACTGTTTACACATGGCTGATAGTGCTTCTCGTGGCCGCGTCTTTTTTGTTCCACGGCAATCAGAGGCAAAGTAAAAAGTTCATAGTGATCGCATTTGTGCTGCTTTTTGCTGTTATGGGTCTGCGGGATGTAAACGCCTTTGGCAGCGATGCTTCGGGAACAAACGGATCCTATCCCATTATTTACAGCAATGCAGGCAATTCCGAATGGAGCGAACTGTCCGGTAAGGGTGTAAATAATTTCAATGTAGGGTTCAGCTACCTGATGAAGCTGATTTACGTGCTGACGGATGGGAACTATCAGGCGTTTATTACGATCATTTCCCTGTTTGTTGTCTTTTCGTATATGCGGTTTATCCGGAAGTATTCTTCCGCACCGATTCAAAGTGTGCTTTGCTTTTTGGGCTTGCTGTATTACACCCTTTTTTTTGACGCGCTGAAGCAGGCGGTGGCCATGACTATTCTGCTCTTTGCATTCGACGCGATCATCGAAAAGAAACCGGTCAGATTTATCATTATTGTTGTCTTTGCGGCCCTGTTCCATTTCCCGGCCCTTGTCTTTTTGCCCGCCTACTGGATCGGGCGGATGAAGGTGGGGCGGGGGTATATCCTTCTTCTGGGTGCCCTGCTTCTGATCACCTATTTGTTCCGGGATCAGCTTTTGAACCTGATGCTGGATGCTTACGGCGGAGAAGATATCGATGCGACGATGGAGGGGATCAGGTTCCTGCGCAATAAAGTGGTTATCATGATCGTTATCGTGGTCTTTGCGGCGCTGATCCGACCGCCGGCTCCGGATGATACGGTATACAACGCGATGCTGATGTTTGCGGGAGTTGCCATCGTCCTGCAGACGTTTTGCGGCTACAACAACATCTTCGAGCGCCTTGCCGACTACTATTTCCACACGTCCATTGTCCTTATACCGCTTATCTTTGAAAAGAACGGGAAGTCGAGGATGCGCGCCATTGCGGGCGTAGATCAACGAATCATAGAAGCTGTGCCGCTCGTTATCTGCGCATTTGCCATATGGCGATTCTTATCAACGGTGAATCAATCCGGCATCTATATGCCGTATCGATTCCTCTGGCAGTAAAAGGTTGTTTTTGTATGAAAACATTGAGCGTTATTATCCCGGTGTACAACTGCAGGGATTATCTGGAGAACTGCGTGA
>JAEEGL014076952.1_pt1 | contig 28441 bp, 17 predicted proteins | sample 9134231 | NCBI WGS metagenome assembly JAEEGL01 (sample SAMN16246548, study PRJNA631951) | gut metagenome | biome: gut microbiome; feature: rumen; material: fiber-attached | host: Bos | place: Iran: Karaj | collected 2018-10
ATGACGATGGATGAAATGGAAAGGCTCGTCGACGACTTCAAGGACAGCGAGGCTTCCGGATTTACGAACCTTAAGCGCGGTGATGCCTACTACAAGCCTATGGTCGAGCTTTTTGAGAAATTACAGGACAATGATTTTGAAATCTATATTGTCACTGCCACTGAACGCAATATTGTACGCGGGGTAATCAAGTTTAATCTGAGTTTAATGAAAGACTGTGGAAATGCTCAAGCGGCATTATCCACAGCCTTTTTTTGAATTATTATTTTTTGCCCCCAATGGATCAAATGAAAAACTTGTTGACATACTACGACAGACGTATTATATTTTATACTATGACAGACGTAGTACGAATGACATAGTATGTTTGTCGTAGTAATTATATAAATTCAATATGAGAGGGAAAACGCATGCAGGAGATTAGCAGCGACGTTATCAGAGGCTATAATGATACGATAATCCTGTACTTTCTGCGTAAAGAGGCTTCTTACGGTTATGAGATTTCTAAGAATATCAAGGCTCTATCCGATGAGAAGTATCTGATCAAGGAAACAACGCTGTATTCCGCATTTACCAGGCTGGAGAAGAATGGGTATATCACTTCTTTCAGCAAGGAGGCGGATAATGGGAAGCGACGAACCTATTACAGGATCACTGACGCAGGACTTAGTTATTACAGGGAAAAGTGTGAAGAGTGGCAGCTGACAAAAGATGTGATTGAGAGATTTATCGAGAAGGCTTAGAATAAGCTCTCAGGGGAATTTTTATTAGCAAAAAGGATTAAGCAAAAAGAATTAAGAAAAAAAGGATTAGGGAGTAGAAGGTTATGGATATGATCAGAGTTTACTTAGAAAATATGTTTTCGAATTTTCCGAAGACAGAGGAAGTTTTAAGGGCAAAGAAAGAGCTTCTGTCTATGATGGAAGATAAATATAACGAGCTTATCGCACAGGGTATGCAGGAGAATGAGGCAGTTGGAATTATCATTGCAGAGTTTGGCAATCTTGACGAGATAGCTGACTCTCTTGGCCTTCACAAGGTAGCCGAAGGCGAGGAGGATTATGAAACAGAGAAGGTAAGACGCCAGGTAACGATTGATGAAGCAAAGAGCTATATATCCGAGTACACTTTATCAAAGTATATGCTGGGCTTTGGAATCATGTTCTGCATAGTTGCAGTGATCGCGCCAATCCTTTCCGATGGAATCGGAGATATTTTTATACTCAATATTTTTGCCAGAGTGTTCTCAGGACTTGCTGTAGTGCTTTTCTTCGGAGCTATTGCACTGGGGGTAGGGCTTATCGTTCTTTCAGCAGCAAGAAGAAAAGAGTGGAGATTCCTTAAGGAGCAGCTCTGCTACATTGATGAGATGACTACAGAATATGTAAAAAGCGAGATGGATGCCAACCAGGTAGCAAAGGGAATGACCTTCGCAGCCGGCATCGTTCTTTGCTCCATTAGCTTTATGCCTGCTATTGTTTTCGACATAATATTTAAGCAGGGCTTCATGACAGAAAATCTGGCACCTGCCCTGCTTTTCGTGATCACCGGTTTTGGTGTTCTCCTTATTGTAGCTTCCACAGGAAAAAGCAGCGCCTGCAAAAGACTTTTAAATCTCAACTCAGTCAAAGAGCTATAATTGCGAATGACTGTGGTTCCATTTCGATGTGTGTATCTGTAAAGTGAAGTTTTCCGATGCTGTGCACAATGTGGCTGTCATCAAGTTTGGTGTTGTCGGTAACCTTTGCAAGATCCTCGAAATGGTCATTATCGATAAGAGATACGCTGGCTTTTTTATCCGACGGATTTATAGCAACCATCAGCTTTCCCCTTCTGTAAATGAAGGGGAATTTTTCTTTTTCTGCATAGAGAACCTCGAAAGAGCCATCAGCCTGAAGATCAGGATACTTGTGACGAAGAGCAGTCAGAGCTTTCACCTCATTAAGAAGAGAAGAAGGATCTTTTTCCTGAGCTTCAACTGTTGGAGCATCTTCTGAAGGGTCAAGAGGCAGATAAAGAGTATCTGCGCAGGCAGTTGAAAAACCGTGATTCTTACTGCCATCCCACTGCATAGGAGTTCTGGTTCCGGTTCTTCCATAGCCGCCTTCCTTTGTAGGGATGTCGAGATATCTCATGCCAATCTCATCACCGTAGTAGATAAAGGGAACGCCGGGAAGAGTAAGGAACATCGCATAGGCAATCTTAAGCTCCTCGTAGTCAAGAGTCCTTCTTGGCCTTGGAGTGTCATGGTTACAGGTGATAAAACTGATGTAACCATAGTCTTTTGTCTCATCATACTTTGGAAGATAATCATCAAGGAATCTGAAAATATCGCCATTTCCATCTTTCTTTAAAAAGCTGTGATCACCGCCGGGAGTCTCGTTGTCACGGATTAGGGTATTGTAGCCGTTTCCGTGATGGTCAAGATAAAAGTCGGCATGGAAGCCGCTCTTAAGGGCCTGACGGGGGTTGCTCCACTCAGAAACGAGTGCAGCTTCAGGGTAATCTTTATCAAGCATTTCTCTTATATTTTTCCAAACAGCGCCGGTAGCTGATTTGTTTTCATCGTCCTCTTTTACCAGAGAATCCGCCATATCAACGCGGAAGCCATCGCAGCCGTGGTCAAGCCAGAAGCGCATAATGTCTTTCATGGCCTCTCTTGTTTTTATACATTCAGGATCATCGGGAGCCAGCTGCCAGTCCTCGGTTCTGTTTAAAAAGCCGTAGTTAAGGGCAGGCTGGCACTTGAAAAAGTTCAGCATATAGCAGCCGTCTCTGTCTGCCTCTCCGCCGATATAGGGATGTCCGCCGATTCCCTGGAAAGCAGCATGGGTCCAGACATATCTATCGGAGTACTGGTTTTTCTCAGCCTTCTTACTTTCTAAAAACCACTGGTGTTCCTCAGAAGTGTGGCCCGGAACAAGATCGAGAAGCACGTGAATCCCGCGGTTGTGAGCCTCACCAAAGAGTCTGTACAGGTCTTCATTTGTTCCATATCTTGGCGCAACCTTTTTATAATCCCTTACATCATAACCTGCATCCTTGAAAGGAGAGTCGTAACAGGGATTGATCCAAAGGGCATTGCAGCCAAGGCTCTTTACGTAATCAAGTTTTTCGATAATACCGTTGATATCACCGATTCCATCATTGTTTGTGTCCTTGAAGGACTGTGGATAAATCTCGTAAAATACAGCATCTTTTAACCAGTTCGGCATAGTTTTGTCCTCGTCTTGTGAATCATATTTCCGGAAACGTTTCCATTATAAGATATATCTTGTCATTAGTACATAGCTTCAGGAATATTTTATCACGAAAAATACGGAAACATGCGTATTTAGCTTTGGTTAAAAATCTGCTATGATATTAGCCGGGAAACGCGGAATGAACAATTTGTATCATCATATCAATCAAGAGGAAAAGATTATGAAAAAATGTATAAAAGGAATTACAACAGCAACTGTCGCTGCGCTTATTCTTGGAAGCGCTGTTTCGGGCTGCGGCCGGGAAGCTACAGGAAAAGTGCAGACTGCAGCTTCAGAGAATACATCTGCGGATGCTGATGCCGGTGAAGATGTTAAGGAAGATACAAAAGAGAATACTGCTGAAGAGGTTAAAGAAGCTTCTGAGGAAGAGACGACGGAAAACACAGGGGAAGCTGCTAAAGAGAAGAAGGTTGCTGCCCCGAGGGATAAGGTAGATAGTGTGACGCCTCAGGAGGACCTTGATCTTAATGAGAGCATTTTTGTAAAAAAGATAGATGATCTGCCGGAGGATTTTATCTGCGGAATGGATGCTTCATCTGTTCTTGTTTTGGAGAACAGCGGAGTAAGATACAAGGATTTTGAGGGGAATGAAGCGGATGCTTTCAAGACCCTTTCTGAGGCAGGTGTCAACTACATAAGGCTTCGCGTTTGGAATGACCCCTACGATGATGAGGGCTATGGCTACGGCGGAGGCAATAACGACCTGGAGACGGCAATTGTACTTGGAAAAAGGGCTACGCAGTACGGAATGAAGGTATGTATCGATTTTCATTATTCCGATTTCTGGGCTGACCCCAAGAGACAGCTTGCTCCTAAGGCGTGGGCCGGTATGAGCGTTAAGGAAAAGAGCGCTGCGCTTTATGAATATACCATGGACAGCCTTTCTCAGCTTTTTGATGCCGGTGTTGATGTCGGAATGGTACAGATCGGAAATGAGATCAACTATGGTATGTCCGGCGAAAGCTCTCAGGCTAACGTTACAGCGCTTCTTAGTGAGGGCAGCAGAGCTGTAAGAGAGGCCTCGGAAAAGTACGGATCGGATATAAAGATAGTAGTTCATTATACGAATATTGAAGACGCTGATCAGGTAAAAAACCGCATGTCAAATCTGGGTCTTGCAGGTGTTGACTATGACTGCATAGGACTGTCCTATTATCCTGCCTGGAATGGTGATTTTGAGAACATGCAGAGCATTGTTAGGATGATAGAAGAGGACTTTGGAAAAGAAGTTCTGATTGCCGAGACTTCTTATGTGTACACCTCACAGGACGGTGATGGCAGTGGAAACAGCGTTTCCGGAGCAGGAGATATAGTCTCCGGATATCCTGCATCGGTTCAGGGACAGGCCAATATCCTCAGAGATACTATGGATGCAGCAAACAGCGCCGGAGCTTTGGGAATCTTTTACTGGGAAGGCGTCTGGATTCCTGTCGGAGCTGCGACTGATAATAACTCTGAGATCTGGGAGACCTATGGAAGCGGCTGGGCAAGCAGTTATGCCGGCGTTTATGACCCTGATGACGCGGGACTTTACTATGGCGGCTGTTCCTGGGAGAATCAGGCTCTGTTTAGCTTTGGCGGCGATCCGCTTCCTTCACTTAATACCTTTAAGCTGGTAAGAACCGGAGCTGATGCACCACTTAGAATAGATGCTGTTCCTGATGTTTACCTTAGCTTTACAACGGGCGATAGCATAGTTCTTCCTGAGACCGCGGATGTAATCTACAACGATACCTCCAAGAATACTAAGGTTCCTGTGACCTGGGACCGGGAGGCTGTTTCAAAGATTGATAACACCAAGGATCAGAAGATAGATATAACAGGAACGATTAAGGGCGAAAATGGAAGCCCTGACAGCAGCATAACCTGCCATATTGAGATCAACCTTCCCAATGTGGTGAAGAATCCTTCCTTTGAGGAAGAGGATAAGTCCATGTGGCAGATAACCACCAAGGGCTCTGATCCTACGGATTTTCAGGAAAAAGCAGATGATGCCCACACAGGAATTACTGCGCTTCATTATTGGTCCGGTGATGGGAATATGGACTTTAAGGTATTCCAGGAAATAAAGGATTTGGCACCCGGAACCTACAGGCTTGAATGTTTTGCTCAGGGCGGAGATACCTCTGAGGACTCTGAGCTGGTGCTCTACGCGCTCATTTCAGGAAAAACTTATACCAAAGATTTTATGGTGACCAACTGGGCTGAGTGGAAAAATCCTGTAATCGAGGGGATTGAAATAAAAGAAGGGGACACAGTCGAGATCGGAGTGCACATGCAGACTAACAAAGGCAGCTGGGGCACTGTGGACGATTTCGCACTGACAAAAGAGTAATTGTGGAGGCATTTGATAAATGAGGTTTAAGAAAAGTATTGCAATCCTGCTGGCGGTTTTTAATATGACAACGATGATTGCAGGAAGCAGCATCACAGCATTCGCAGAGGAAAAAAATTCAGTTGATGAAGATTCCCTCGTCGAGGAAGAAAGTGATGTAGCAGAAGATTTAACGGAAGACAGTTCCGGAGACGTCGAAGATTCTTCCGGAGATGTCGAAGATTCTTCCGGAGACGTCGAGGAGTTTTTAATTGATGAGCCTGCTTGTATTATTCCTCAGGAGAATGAGGATTCAGAGCCTTCTCTGACCAGCGCAGAATCTGCAAAGAGCTACATCCTCAATATGAACATCGTTGCAACAGATGGAAAGACCTATCATGTCAGTGATTTTTCTGAGGAGTATGTAGCGATATTTTTTGGCAGGTCAAGCTGCTTCAATACCAATTCTATGGTGGAAAAGGTTGCTTCCATAAGGGATAACAAGGGAAAATCCATAAAGATCATTATCATGGATATCGATGAAGTGGACAATGGTCTTGCTGATTTCGCAAATCAGTATTCAGCTCTTGCTTCAATATATTCGTTAAACAACAGCTATATGCTTGGCTTGTACAGAAGCTATAAAGGAGAATCGAGTAACCGCGTAACTCTTCCTATAGCAGCGGTTCTTGATTCAGATAGAAATGTGATCTTCTGCGACAGTGGATATCATGTCGATGAGCTCCCATTGGTGTTCAAAAAAACAAGTGATTTTGTGACCTACTCTTTTGACATGACCTACGGACAGACTGAAGCAAGAAGCATGCTTTCAAGTGTCAATTCCTTCAGGACCGGCTCTCAGGCCTGGGTTTGGGATGTGTCAGATTCAGAGAAGGTTTATTATAACAACCTCTCTAAGCTTACATACGACTACGGCCTTGAGCAGGTCGCAATGCAGAGAGCTGCAGAAGTTGCGGTTTATTATGCTCATACAAGACCAAGCGGAAAGAGCTGTTTTACCGCATATACTTCTATTGGCGGAGCTGCAGAAAATATCGCAGTGGGCTATAGTACTGCTGATGCTGTGTTTGAGGCCTGGAGAGAGGACAACCAGAAATACTGGGGTCAGGGCCACAGAAGAAACATGCTTGGCAAAGACTATAAGTATATAGGAATCGCGATGGTTCAGATTGACGGAACCAATTACTGGGTTCAGGAATTCAACACTGTCGCAACCGATACTACCCAAACAACTGCCTGCGACACACAAAAGACTGTTTCAATTGAGATTGATAAGGAAAACATCTCATCAAAAACAGTCATTACAAAGCCTGCAAAGATTGGGCTTGAACCTGATGAAACAGCGCAGCTCCCGGAGGTCTATGAAAGACTTGCTTTGACAGAGAGCAAGCCTGGCAGTGGCCATTATGTTTCAGGAATAACTACAACCTGGAGCGGGTATGACAGCAAGATAATAAGTGTAGATACAAAGAATAAGAAAATAACAGCTCTTAAGGAGGGCAGTACAACACTCACAGCGACTGCCGACGGCGAAAGTGCGCAGGTTACCGTAAAGGTAGAGGATAAGCCAAATGTATCCAAGGTCGTTATCAAAAAGTATGATTCTCTTGAGGACGCCAAGGCAGACAGAAATGCCACTACTTATGAAAACGGCTCTTTAGTTGAAATCGACTATGGAAAAAAGATATATCTTGCAGGAAAGGCTGTTCCTATAGTAGAAGGCAAAAAGAGTTTTTCCGATGCTACAACTTCGTCTGTTTCAGATAGCAGCATAATCACCTACAGTGCAGATTCAAAAGAGGTTTATGGCAAGGCAGTCGGTTCTTCAACAATAACCTTTACCGCGGTAAGGGATACGGCCAAGGCTGCAAAGATCACAGTCAAGGTAAAAGAGGTTCCTATCACCGAGCTTAAATTTGATGAGAGCAGCATAACCATGAGCACAAATGCAAGCAGAGACCTGGAGCTTAAATATGAGCCTCCTGTTACCTCACAGCAGCTTAAAAACGTGGTATGGTCTTCATCAAATACAGATGTCCTTGAAGTAAAAGGAAGTGAAAGTGATGCTTCCAAAGCAGTTATTTCTTCAAAAGCAAAGGAGGGAACTGCTACCATCACAGCAAAGATGGGCAAGCTTTCTGCATCTGTTCAGGTAACAGTAGCTCAGATAGTTAAGCTTGATAAGCATGAGCTTGTGTTTACCTCAAAGCCCGGAGTGACTGAGAGTCTTTCTGCTTCGCTTGCTCTTGACTCCTACAAGGAGAGCGAGCTTAAGTGGACCAGTTCTGCGCCTTCTGTATTGAAGGTAGAAAAGGGCGTAATGACTATCCTTAAGAACGTGGAGGCGGTCACTAAAGTTACAATTACCGCCGCTACCAAGGATGGTCTCTACAGCGACAGTTGCAATGTTACCTTAAAACCATGGCCAAGGGCAGAAGCTCCAAAAGCAAGCCTTGAACCAGGAAATGTTGAGAGGGATTCAGTGCTCCTTCTTAGCGTAGGGGACAGTGCAACCGGTATTTTCTACACAATTGATTACAATGAAAAGGATGGCATCACAAAGCCCGGTTTTGATAAGAACGGCAATCCGGATAAAAACACAAAGCTTTTTGACGAGGCCATCGTTATAGATAAGAGCATGACAGTCTGCGCGGTTTCGCAAAAGGAAGGCTGCCAGGACAGTAACATCGTGACCTTCAAATATGTTGTTACTTATAGCTACGGAGATGTGAATACCTCAAAGCTCAAGGCTCTTTTTGCAGATGCATCGAGGATCCCTGAGGGACTCTGGTATGCTTTCGGAAATGAGAAAGCCGGCTATGGAAAATACTACGAAGGCTCCTCGGACATCAGCTATGCAAAGGATTATACCGGCGAGAAGATTACCTTTAACGATGAGATCGTGGTTTTCCACGGAAACAGGAGGCTTTGGGAAAACAGAGATTACACAGTAGCCTACAGCAATAATCAAAAGGCAGCAGGCCCTGAGGCTGAGAAAGCTCCAACAGTAACGATAAAGGGCATGGGAAGCTACAGTGGAAACAGCAGCTTTAAGTTCACGATCAGAAAGCTGTCAATGGACGTAGCAAAGCTTTCTTCCGAAAAGCAGATAGCAGTGCAGGCCGGAGCCAAGCTTTCAACTGTTAAGCCGATAGTTACTTTCGGCGACATGAAGCTTACAGTAAACAAGGACTATGACCTTGAATTTTACAAGGACGTTGTTTCTGAGGAGACAAAAGTTGAACAGCCGGCAAATACTGCAGCAGAGGCGGGTCACAGCTATATCGTCTCGATTACTGCAAATGAAAACGGAAGCTTTACCGGCACTATGAAGTCTCAGGTTGTCATCAAGGTGATTGAGGCAAAGACCGGGGCACAGACCGGGACACAGGTTAAGATGAGCAGTGTTAAAGTAACCCTGCCCAGTCAGCCATATTCAGAAGATGGAATCGACATAAAGAGTCTTTTTGAGAACGGAATAGCTAAGGTTAAAAACGGAAAAACAGACCTTGTTTACAAAGAGGACTACGAGGTTGTTTCGGATTTTTCAAAGGTCAAAGACACAGGCAAATACACCTTCCTGATCAGAGGAACTGACAAAAAGGGCGAAGGTGTAACCGGCTATGTTGGCGACAAGACAGTTACATTAACTGTCACAGGAATTCCTGCTTCCAAGGTAAAGGTCGGCGGCCTTTCCAAAACAGTGATGTACAAGGGCAGTGCTTTTGGAATCAATGAGCTCTATAAAGCAGATAAGACAGGCTATGATAAGGTCACTCTTTACACCATGGTAAACGGCGCAGCTACAGTGCTTACTGAGGGAACAGATTACGTCGCAGCTGTTTCCGGAAGCGGAGCCAAGGGCAAGCTGACTGTTTCATTTATGCTTAATGGAAAGTACCAGGGAACTGTTAAAAAGACAGTGACTGTAAAGGCAGCAGGTATTGGAGGCGCTGATGTTAAAGCATCAGAAGCTGTTTACAGCAAGGCAGGCGCTACTCCTAAGGTTATTGTTTCTTATAACGGCATTACTCTTATGGAAGGCGTGGATTATACCCTGTCCTTCAAGAACAACACCAAGATCGCCGCAGGAACAGCAGCTCTTCCTACAGTAGTTGTGAAGGGAAAAGGAAACTTCTCCGGATCAAAGAGTCAGACCTTTAACATTGTAAAAGCTGACATCACAGAAAACGTGACTGTCGAAGTGGGTGATAAAGTCTACAGCCCTAAGGCCGGAGCCTACAAGGCAGCAGTAAAGCTCACAGATGGCGGAAAGGCGCTTACAGCAGGTACTGACATAGCAGCTCTCAGTACAAAGAATGATATTAAATACTTCTATGCTGAGAGCGGAAAGCAGATCCCGGATAGCGCAGTAGTTCCTTCAGGAACGGTCATTGAGGTCAGTGTAAAAGTGACCTCAATGGCCGGGAGTCCATATTTTGAGGGAACTTACGAACTCAAGGGAACCTACCGTATAATTGACGCGGGAAAAGATATTAAGGCTGCGACAGTTAAGATCAACAATCCTTCAAGATTTTCCTTCAAGAACGGAAAACCTGTTGTTCCGATCAAGTCAGAAGATCTTATTGTTAAGCTGGGAAAAACCGTCCTTTCTTCATCGGACTACGACATTGTCTCCGTAAGCAGCAACCGCTTCCTCGGAACAGCCAAAGTCATTATCAGAGGAAAAGGACAGTACGGCGGAACCAAGACCTTCACCTTTAAGGTCGCAGCAAAAGCTCTGCAATAAATGTTTAGGGAGTTTTACTTCAAATGATGTAAGGCATAAAAAAAGTTCGCATTCTGGAAAATGAGAAAAGGCCTTGTTTTTTTAGAGGAAATATTGTATGTTATAGGTGTCTGTACAACTGGCGGATAAGTGGGTAACCACATGGGAGTACAGATATATTATTTGAATTGTCGACCGCCTGGGCAGCCGCTGTAGTGGCTTGCCCAGGCGGTCATATTATTTTACGGAGGAAATATGACAGACTTAGTAAAAGAGATATCAAGCACAACTTATCCTGGCCGAGGAATTGTGATCGGCACAACTCCGGATGGAAAGTATGCAGCATGCGCATATTTCATCATGGGAAGAAGCGAGAATTCAAGAAACAGAGTTTTTGTTGAGGAGGGCGAGGGCATTCGCACACAGGCTTTTGACCCATCAAAGATGGAGGATCCAAGCCTTATCATCTACGCTCCTGTAAGAGTCCTTGGCGATAGCACCATCGTTACAAATGGTGATCAGACCGATACAATTTACGATCTTATGAAGGAGGGAAAGACCTTTGAGGAGTCTCTCAGAACAAGAGAGTTTGAGCCTGATGCACCCAACTATACACCCAGAATTTCAGGCATTATGAATGTTAAGGATGGCAAGTATGATTTTGCAATGTCCATCTTAAAGAGCAACCACGGCGATCCATCTTCATGCCAGAGATTCACTTTTGCTTATGAAAATCCAAAGGCAGGAGAAGGCTACTTCATTCACACCTACATGGGTGATGGCAATCCACTTCCAAGCTATGAGGGAGAGCCTACGCAGGTTAATATCGAGGGCGACCTTGATACCTTCACAAACAATGTTTGGAAGGCTCTTAACGAGGACAACAAGGTATCACTTTTCACCAGATATATTGAGATAGCAACAGGTAAGTACGAGAGCAGAATTATCAACAAGCATGAGTAAGTAGTAACAGGTATTCTTTCAAACTCAGCAGAAAGTAGTGTAACACGACATTAAATACAAGGAATAAGGAGCTAATTATGAACGAGATCGAACTTAAATATGGCTGCAACCCAAATCAGAAGCCTTCAAGAGTATATATGGAGAACGGCGCAGATCTTCCTATCGAGGTATTAAACGGAAGACCGGGATACATCAATCTGCTTGATGCCCTTAACGGCTGGCAGCTTGTTTCTGAGCTTAAGAAAGCTACAGGACTTCCTGCTGCAACTTCTTTTAAGCATGTTTCTCCTGCAGGTGCTGCAGTAGGAACACCACTTTCTGATATTGAGAAAAAGATCTATTGGGTAGAGGACCTTGGTGAGCTCAGCCCTCTTGCAAATGCTTACGCTAGAGCTCGTGGAGCTGACAGAATGTCCTCCTTTGGAGATTTCATTTCACTTTCTGATGTCTGCGATGTTGATACAGCTAAGCTTGTTAAGAGAGAGGTTTCAGACGGAATCATTGCTCCCGGCTATACAGATGAGGCTCTTGAGATCTTAAAGGCTAAGAAGGGCGGAAACTATGCAGTTATCAAGATCGACGAAAATTACGTTCCTGACGCTGTTGAGAAAAAGCAGGTATTTGGCGTAACCTTTGAGCAGGGCCACAACTTCATCGAGATCGGCGAGGACATGCTCACAAATATTGTTACAGATAACAAGGAGCTTCCTGAGTCTGCAAAGATCGATCTTATCATTGCCCTCATTACACTTAAGTACACTCAGTCCAACTCTGTTTGCTATGTAAAGGGCGGACAGGCTATCGGTATTGGAGCAGGACAGCAGTCCAGAATCCACTGCACACGTCTTGCAGGCTCCAAGGCAGACAACTGGTTCCTCCGTCAGGCACCTCAGGTTCTTAACCTTCCTTTCCTTGATACCATCAAGAGACCTGACCGCGACAACGCCATCGATCTTTACATCGGCGCAGACTACATGGATGTTCTTGCAGACGGCAAGTGGGAGCACATCTTCAAGGAGAAGCCTCCTGTATTTACCGAGGCAGAAAAGAGAGCATGGCTCGATAAGAACACAGATGTTGCCCTTGGCTCAGATGCCTTCTTCCCCTTCGGCGACAATATTGAGAGAGCATATAAGAGCGGCGTAAAATACGTTGCACAGCCCGGCGGATCTGTTCGTGATGACAACGTTATCGAGGCAGCCAACAGCCATGATATGGTAATGGCATTTACAGGACTTCGTCTGTTCCATCACTAATATTTCAGTTTACACAAGATTTATGGAAACTTAATTTATATTTCGATAATACCTGTACGACAATATGCTAAAATTTATTATGAACGTTAGTCACTAAAAAAGGAGGCGTAGTCGTGCAGGTAAAAGTCGGAAAATCCCATAATTCGGATGTAACTATGGCGGTAAAGGAAGCTACCGGTGGAATATCTTCTCCTGTCGGTATCTTTTTCCAATCATCATTTGATCAGCTGGACAGTGTTTCTGAACAGCTTTCCCAGCAGTTTCCCGGTGTACCTCTCATAGGAACCGGAGCTACTTCTTACATTGAATCAGAGGCCTCTGACAAGATTCTTGTGGTTGTCGCTTTTATGAGCGGCGCTGCCATTGAGGCCGGTGTACTCAGATATCTTTCAACTACTCCACTTTATGACATAATTGAACTTGAAAATGCAGTGAGCAAGGTAAGACCCGGACAGAGTGATACCGTGTGTCTTGAATACTGCACCAATGATGAGGAAAGACTTGTCACCTCCATGAACGTTGCCTTGGAAAAAGCAAATGTTCCCATTCTTGGGGGCACGGTTTTCGGAGCTCATAAGGGACAAAACAGCCGCGTATGTGTCAATGGCAAAATCTATGAGGATGCCTGTGCCTGGATGCTGGTAAAGAACACCTCCGGCAAGATCAGAACCTACTCCGAGAATATTTATGCCGTACCGGAGGGGGCTAAGGTCCATGTTGCCACCAAGGTTGATCTGGAAAAGAAGATCCTGGTTTCCCTGGACGGCAGGCCTGCAGCCGATGTTTATTCCAATGAGATGAACGTAGGCAGAGGTCAGATCGTAAGCAATGTATTTAAGAGTCCTTTGGGACGAGTTGTGGGAGACGATACCTTCATTATTTCCCCATATGATATTAGCCCAAATGGCGGCATTATTAGTTATAAAAAGGTGTACGAAAATGATGCCATCTGTTTCCTGGAGCTTCTGGATTACAGACAGATAAATGAAAACACCAGAAATAAGATAAAGAGCGAGAATTCAAAGATTTCCTTTGTTTTCTCAGTAAACTGTATATACAGGCATTTATTCTTTACCAATGAGAATTATTTAAAGACCTTCCTTACGGATATGTCGAGACTGGGCAACCACGTTGGCGTTGTGGGCGGCGGCGAGCAGTACAAGAAGCAGCACGTTAACCAGACTATGGTCTGCGCAGTGTTTGAGTGATAGAAGGAGGACTTAGAAGATGATTTTTGGTAAAAAAGTAGAAGTTCAGGCAGAAGTAAAAGCTCCAAAAAGGAACATTAAAGAGCAGCTGGCCCCCCTTCGTGAGATTGGTAAATTTGCCATTGAGCAGAAGAATAAACTTCAGGCAGAGGAATCCGTGACCATAGAAGGTATTGAGACCATCGAAGCCTCTTTTGACCTGGTTCAGGAAAAATACGGAAACATCATCGGCAGCGTAGCCAGCTTCCAGGATGAGTTCGGATCAATAAGAGAGGTTACGGATCATTTCGAAAGCATCATAAAAGAGCTGACAAAGACTGCGGATGAATCCAATGCCGGAATGCGTAAGGTTGATGAGAGTTCCAATTCGGTTTCAGATACCATCAACACCATGCAGAGCGTATTCGATGAGTTCCAGAAGAGCTTTGACGATATCAAGGATAAGGTCAATCAGATCAACAACTTCGCCAATCAGACCAACCTTCTTGCTCTCAATGCCTCCATTGAGGCTGCCAGAGCCGGAGAGGCAGGAAAAGGCTTTGCGGTTGTTGCTACTGAGGTCAATTCCCTTTCTCAGGAGATCAAATCTCTTGTAAATGAGATTGCCGGAAGCATGGCAGAGCTTCTTGAGAACAACAATCGTCTTGTTGCATCCCTGGAGGATACAAGAGTTGCCATAGAACAGTCCCATGAGAGGATTTCCGAGACAGAGCAGGTTATCAACACAATTCGTACTGTGGCGGACAGTGTTCGTGAAGAAGGCGAGCAGATGGGAGCCGTAATTTCCACCTGTGACAAGGAGATGGACAGCGTTGCGGGCAACATCGAAGAGTCCAAGGATTACTTCAGAGATGTGGCACAGAACGTTAAACAGCTCAAGAACAAGATCACCAAGAAGGGTTACATGTTCGAGGATATGCACAATGTTCTTGAACAGATATCACCCATGATCGATCGCATAGCTAAGGAAGAATAAAGATAAATGGGCTTTGATAAATAATTCATATCAAAGCCCATTATTTATTTGTATTTTCTTTCCTGAGGTGCGACAATAGACGTATTGAAAAAACGTGTACTAAGGGGAGTTACAATGGGTGATTATATTTACTGGCATTTGCCTGGATTCTCTGTTTTCAGAGATCTCAACTATACCGTAATTGAACTAATGAGGGAATTTCCCAATTCCTTTAATGAGAACTACAGAGTGGGAAGTGTATATGGGACCTTCCCCGGTGCTATCTGGAACGGCGGTAGGACTGTTTTGGGCTTCTGTCCCAAGAATGAGATAGAGCGCACCATCAAAATGTTTAATTCCAAGCATGTTCCTGTCAGGTTTACCTGGACCAATCCACTTATTGAGGAGAAGCATCTGAATGACACCTTCTGCAACCTCATCATGCGCCTTGCGGACAACGGCGAGAATCAGGTTCTGGTCAACACTCAGGTCCTTGAGGATTATCTGAGAAAAGAGTATCCGAATTTCAAATTCATATCCTCAACAACCAAGAGGATAAAAGACCCGGACAAGCTCCATGAGGAGCTGGAAAAGGACTATTTCATGGTGGTTCTTGACTACGATATGAACCATAATCAGGAGGTTCTTGAGAGCCTCAAGCCTGTGGCTGACAGAGTGGAGATCCTCTGTGATGAGATCTGTTTCCCGGACTGCCCAAGGCGCCTTGAGCACTATCGGGATGAGGCTTTGAAGCAGCTGGAATTCGAGATTGCAAGACCCTTTGCCTGCCCCAACAGACAGGAGAAGAAGTCCTTTGAGGACTGCAAAAACAAGCCTGCTTTTATTGCCAAGGAGCAGATGAAGGACTATATAGACATGGGCTTCAGGAACTTCAAGCTGGTGGGCCGCGGCCTTCCCCAGGAGCTGGTCCTTGATTCCTACCTGTACTACCTTGTAAAAGACGGAGAGGAAGACTTCATCCGCAATCAGATCAATAAGCGTCTTGCAGAGATAAATGCAAAGAAGATTGCAGCAAGAAAGAGATAAAAAAGAACCGGAATTCATTTGATCTTTGAATTCCGGTTCTATATTTTTACTCTGAATATACTGCCATCATGGCATCAACTACGCTTTCGCGATACCAGGTGCAGTCCTTACGATTGAAGATGGAGAACTTTTCACCGTCCTTATCGAAGATTCCGTTGTCCCACCAGTAGCAGGGGATTCCGTACTTCTTGGCAGTTGTAAGGTAATCGGTTACCCAGGCAGCAACATCTGCTTCGTTGTTCTTGTTAACAGCGCCGAACTCTGTAAGAAGAACAGGAACTCCCTTGGTTGAGAAGATTCTGTCTATATCGCTGAACACCTGAGTGATATCTGACTTGTGAGAACCATCCCAGTTGTCATAAGGATTAGCTGAAGGATCCTCATAGGTGAAGGAATAAGGTGTGTAAGCGTGGATTGATACAGCAAGGTGATCATCCTCAGGTATCTTCAGGGGTGCAATGGTCTGGATAACATGAGATCCTGCAACACTGGTTATAAGAAGAAGTCTGTACTCATTGTTGCCGCCGGTGGATCTTACTGTATCAACAAACAGCTGATTAAGGATGTCCAGATTATTTCTTACTTCGCTGGTACCGCCGCTCCACTCATTCTCGCCGCCCTTAACTCTGGGCTCGTTCATTCCTTCGAAAATAAGATGGTAGTCATAATCTCTGAATTCTGTAGCAATCTGTGCCCAAAGAGCAGCCAGCTGAGCGCAGGTATCATTGATATGTGCGTCATCAGGAATTCTCCACTCCTCTTCATGATGGGTATCGATGAGTACATAGAGGTCATCCTCTATACAGTAATCAACTACTTCCTTAACCCTTGCCATCCATTCGTGGTCAACGGAATAGTCCGGTGCACCACTCATATGATCAGCCCAGGTGATAGGAATTCTGATGCTGTTAAAGCCCTTGGCTGCAATTGCATCGATCATCTCTTTGGTGGTTTTGGGATTGCCCCAATGGGTCTCATCAGCAAGACCTGAACCACCCCAGGCATCAAGGGTGTTACCAAGATTCCATCCGATGGTGATCTGAGCTACCAGCTCTTTTGGTGTGATATCCTTCATTTCCTTTTCCTCAAGGGGCACATTGGCTGCAGCCTCGTCTGCTACTGCTTCCTCAGAAGCTGCTTCAGAAGCTTCCTCTGCTGTAGCCTCAACTGTAGCCTCCTCAGCAGGTGCCTCTGTTGTCTCAGTGTTCTCGGTTGCCTCGGCAGGAGCTTCCTGAACGGGTTCCTCAGGTGCATTATTTCCTGCGCCGCATCCTGTCAGCCCTGACATGGCAAAACTTGCGGCAATGCCAAGAGCCAGGAGTTTCTTCAAATTTTTTTTCATAATATCATCCCTTTATAAATTCTATTGATGCAAGTGAACAATTACCTGAACCATTATAGCGCAAATAAAGGGCGTGTGTACCATTTATTTCATTAAATCTGCATTCGCCAATATCCCAGATGTTGGAGGAGTCGTTCTTTAAGATGGTTCCGATGACCTCTCCGCCCAGGCTTAAGCTGATATCAAACTTGCCTTTGAAGTAACCTCTGGTCTTGATGCGGATACCAGTAACATTTTCATAATTGAAGTACTTGTATCCGATGGCTGTTCCGTCAACAATACCCTTGATATAGCTGGGGCCGTAGCCGGAGTTGTCGAATTCCTGGACAACTCTTGGTGATTCGGGCTCAACATACATCTTGTGGGCTCTTGTAAAGAGGTTGCAGCAGATATCTGCGGGATATTCGCCGTAAGCTTCCAGGGGGCCGCCGTTAAGACCGCAGCTGGTAAGCTCTGCCTGATTAACGGATCCGTCCTCATTTATGTGAAGCTTCTCTGCGCAGGCCTGTCTGCTGTACCAGGTTCCGTTGGTGTGTCTGTGATAGAAGATGTACCAGTCCTCGCCGATCTGGATCATGCTGCCGTGGTTGTTGGCGCCATAGGCTGCAGGAACTTCAGGAGCCTTATAGCTTCCGATATGAAGGTCGCAGTTACTGATAAGAACACCTCTGTAGGTGTAAGGTCCCTCGGGCTTATCTGATGTGGCATAGCAAAGCTCGTGCATAACCTCTGAGGAGTAGATGAAGTAGTAAACATCTCCGCGCTTTCTGATGGAAGGAGCTTCGAAGAAAGCATGTCCCTCATAACCTGTGCCGCTGGAGTACTGAGCTCCGGGAACTACGATCTTGGGAGCGCTCTTAACTGTGAGCATATCCTTATCAAGAAGGGTATACATTGCGCCGTGTCTTGAGGTGTCGCCATGTCCGCAGAAGCCTGTGTAAAGATAGGTGTTGTCACCCTCTGTCATTACGCCGGGATCAAACTGAGGCTCGTCACCTTCTTTTTCTCCAAGCCTGGTTCCATCCTCATAGTGAACATATCCGTAGAATTCGAAAGGTCCGTTGGGACACTCGGAAACCGCTACAGATACGATGCTGATCTTATCAAGTACATAGTAGAGATAGTATCTTCCGTCGGGACCCACTGTTACATCGGGAGCGTACAGGCACATGCGGCCGTCCTTGTTGAGAGGATCCTGAGTCTTTTTGTAAATAACGCCCTCATAGTGCCAGTTGCCAAGGTCATTTACGGGAGCTGACCAGCATACGTAGTCACCCATGCAGAAGGTCTCGCCGCCGTAGATATCGTGGGAACCGTAAACATATACTCTGTTGCCGAATACGTAGGGCTCTCCGTCGGGAACATATTCCCAGTTGGGAAGATATGGATTAACAGCCTGCTTCTTGCAGCCGGTTCTGATACCGCCGTCTTTTCTTGGGCTTGCGCCTCTTGATAAAAACTCCATCTCGTTCTTGTCGGAGTCTGTATAAGCCTTCCATTCAGGAAGTGCGATCTTTTCGCAGCCGCCCTTGTTGGGATTACCGGTCTTGATAAAGTTGGCGAAGTAGTCGCACATCTGTCTTGCCAGATCGAAGTGTCTTCCCTCGTAAGGACGGTGGCACTTATTTACATTGTCAAAGAAGAACCACAGGTCGCAGGAGTGGAAGGTTCCCGGATGGCTGTCGTTAACAAGCTTTCCTTCAGGTGTTCTGAAGGAATTGCCATCTCCCGGGATATCGGGATCGAAACGATAGTAGTAGCAGTTCTTTTCCCTGCCGTTCTTTGTGGCATCGTTAAAGGTGCTCTTAACTGACAGCTCTACTGTGTTGACACTGCCCATCATAAATTCGTCGGTGGTATTGCCGGCGATAATGGGAGCATTGGCGCACTTGCCCTCCACAAAGAGCTCAACGGGATCACCCTTGCAGAAGAAGCCGTCTCTTATAGGGAACATGCGGGGATTGGAAGCTACAAATCTGTCGTAGCCCGCAAGAAGCTCATTGGAATCTATTTCTCTTGCTTCATTAAGGCTGTTAACTCCCAGGAAATCAAGGAAACTCTTACCAAGATCCTCAGCCTTCTCAAGATTGAGAGGACGGAAAATGTCGTCCTGAGGGTCGGGCATTCTGATGATTCCGCTAAGGACAGCAGCGCCCTTAACAATGTCAAAGTTGCCCTCGTGGGTCAGCTGGTGCATAACGCTGGAACCGCCCGCGGACTGGCCGGAGATTGTGATCTTCTCAGGATCTCCGCCGAAGTTGGCGATATTTCTGTAAACCCAGTGAAGTCCTGCCTTCTGATCAAGGAGACCAAAGTTGGCGGGAGCATCAGGGGACTCTTTTGTGATCTCAGGATGAGCCATGAAGCCGAAGCAGTTAAGTCTGTAAGCTACGCTGACTACAACGATGCCTCTCTTGGCAAGAGCCTCTCCGTTGAACTCCATCTCAGCGGTGTATCCCCACTGGAATCCGCCTCCGAAGAACCATACCAGGACAGGGAGCTTCTCATCAGCAGCCTTGGCGGGAGTCCATACATTCAGATACAGACAGTCCTCGCTCATGGGGATATCCTTGTCCACATGCCACTCTCTGCAGTAAAGATCTGTTCCAACACCGGGGGTGTTCTGGTAGGAGATGGGGCCGAACTCATGGCATAATCTTACGCCTTCCCAACTCTCTGCGGGCTGGGGAGCTCTCCATCTGTTTTTGCCCACCGGAGGTGCAGCAAAGGGAATGCCTAAATAAGCTGTAATTCGCGGATTGCTGCCGGGCAGTCCGCTTACTTTTCCGTTTTCAGTGTTAGTTGTTCTAAGCATAATTTTTCTCCAATACATTAATTTCAAAAATGTTGCCATAACATCCTTTTCATTAATTTATATTCCGGAAAAGATATGAGTCTATTCACATATTGCGAGTGGATGGGCAAAGGTTGCGAAGTTGGCGGCTTTTGGCAATTACTGAAGTGAAATCAGCAACATTTCGGTGGATTGAAAATACATAAATCCAATATCATTTTTTTCACAGGAGAGAAAAGATGAAAATTTTTAATAACAAAAATACTCTGACACTACTTTGCGTGGCAGCAGTTTCCTTTTTTCTGACTGCCTGTGGTAAGGATGTGGCCCAGCCTGAGCAGTATATCGGGCAGGCCGATGATAATGTAACAAATGAATCAGAAACAGATAATGGAGAATTAACAGACATGGACACAAAGAGCCTCAATTTTACAGAAGTATTCGAGAATATTACACCGGGGAAGAACCTTAAGGGGTTAGAAGATCACAACCCGGTTATGGTTCAGCGCTTTGGCGCAGATCCCTATGCCCTTGTATATGACGGCAGGGTTTATATCTATATGACCGGAGATAAGCCATCATACAATGCTGATGGCACCATAAAAGAGAATACTTACGGCAATATCAACACCATCAATGTTATATCTTCTGATGACCTTGTAAACTGGACAGACCATGGAACAATCTTTGCTTCCGGAATGACCGGCGCTTCAACCTGGGGCAAGAACTCCTGGGCACCTGCTGCAGCTTACAAGAATATAGACGGCAAGGATAAGTTCTTTTTATACTTTGCCAATAATGGAAATGGAATCGCTGTTCTTACAGCAGATTCACCGGTTGGACCTTTCACTGATCCTATCAACAAGCCTCTTATTTCCAGAGAGACACCTACCTGCGCAGAGGTTACATGGCTTTTTGATCCCGCAGTTCTTATGGACGACGACGGAAGAGCATATATCTACTTCGGCGGTGGAGTTCCTTCCCCCGAGGCAGCAGCCAATCCCGGAACTGCAAGAGTTTGCGAGCTTGGCGATGACATGATCAGCCTTAAGGGCGAGCCTGAGCCTATCGAGAACGTAGCTTATCTTTTTGAGGATTCCGGAATCAACAAGATTGACGGAACCTACTATTATTCATATTGCACCAACTTCAATGTAACTCCTGAGGCATCCAAGGAGCATGGCTTTGATAACGGTGAGATCATGACCATGAAGTCTGATTCTCCCATGGGCCCCTTCACAGCCTGCAATCCGGTTCTTAAGAATCCTGAGAGATTCTTTGGTGTTGGCGGAAACAATCATCACTGCATTTTTGAATTTGAGGGTGAGTGGTACATTACCTATCATGCAAGAATGCTTGAGAAGAAGATGGGAATTGACGGCGGCTACAGAAGCACCCATATTGATAAGCTTGAACTTAATGAAAATAACGAGCCTTCTGTAAGTGTTGGAACAAAAGAGGGTGTTGATCAGCTCAAGGCTTTTGATCCATATGCAGAGACAAAGGCAGTTACAATGTCCAATGAGTCCGGCGTTACAACCAAGCAGTTTGGTGACGAGGCCAAGAAGTATGGCTCAGGAGATATGATCCTTGCTGATATGTTTCCAGGAAGCTGGGTAAGTGTAAGCGGAGTGGATTTCGGAGCAGAAGGCGCTTCTTCCGTAGAGGTCAAGGCTCTTTCAGAAGGTGCCGGAGCTATCAAGATCTGCCTTGATGTACCTGATGCTGATGCTGTCGGATATGTTGATGTCAGCGGCGCTGATGCTAAGGAACTTACAACCATTACAGCAGAGCTTGAGACAAAAATAACCGGAGAACACACATTGTATCTGGTATTCTCCGGAGATCAGTTCAGATTATTCAGTTGGAAATTTAATAAATAAGAAGAGGCTTAATTAAGCCTTTTCTGCTACATCGCCCTTTTCTTTGCCTAAACCGCCGGAGAAAAGGGTTCTGTATTCTCCGGGGGTGCATCCCTTCTTAAGCTTGAAGGTGCGGTTGAAAGTGGAGATGCTTGAGAAGCCTGCCTGAAGAGCAATATCTGTAATGGACAGGTCATCCCTGGTGAGCAGGATCTCAGTTGCCTTGATACGTCTTCCTATGAGGTAATCATAGAAGGTACAGTTCATATACTCCTTGAAAAGACGGGAGAAATGGAACTTGGAGAAACCGCTGAAGGCAGCAGCGTCATCCAGGGTAATATCGTTGGCATAGTTCTCATCGATATAATCAATAGCGTTGTTCAGACGATCGAAGTATTCACGTCTCTTGACAGGAGTAGAATCGGTGAACAACTGCATTCTGTTCAGATTGAATCTTGAAAGTATGGTCATGATCTGGAACAGATGAGAGTAGATTGAGAACTCATAGAACTCAGTCTTCTGGAAGTACTCATTCCAAATCTGTGAGAACAGATCATAAACCTCATTATATACAGGAGCGAAGGTGTCGGGGGTGATATGGATGCAATCCTTGAGCATCGTGATAAGTCCCGAATAGCCCCTTACATTAGAGAAGAAATCAATATCAAAAAGACACACATAGCGCTGACCTGACTTGGGTGCATGCAGAGCGTGTGACTTTCTCGGGGGAATAAAGAAAATATCTCCCGGCATGACACGATGAGGCTCACCGTCCACATCGATATCATAGTAATTCTCAATAGGAACTATGATCTCCAGGGCGTTGTGCCAATGTGTAGGATAGTCTACATTGAGCTCGTTATACCATATTCTTATGGAACTGTCCTTGGGAAATATGGAATTCTCTTTGGTACCATCCAGTGAACGGCTCTCGTAATCGGTGTTCTGCTGGTAATAATCCAGACTTACTCCTTCATTTCTTAGGATCATAAGCGTGCCCCTCCCTTAATAATGAAACAACACATTAAAAGTTGACTTTCAACCATAAAAAAGCAATATGTAATTACGTTAAAAACATTGCTTTTTGCTGACATATCATATAAACAAACCGCAGAAATACAGTGTTTCTTCCGTCGTTTTGTACGCATATCTTAGCACTTTGAGTCTGAATCTTCTTCTCAAATATTGCTAACAATTTCCACATCGTGCTTATTTCGCATAAAAGCATACTACAAAATTCTAAGGGATTTGTCAAATGTGCACAAAAATGCCATATCTTTTTTCTATCCCCCTCCGCAATATTTGAATACCATAAGGCAACATCTGGTAGGCGACAAGGCTGCTAAGCCGATATCCTTTATATTGCAGGTTGAATTAACCTGAAGCAAATTTTGGGAAGCAATAAATGGGGAGGAATAACTCTTGCATACGACAACTAAGAAAATTATAGCAGCAGTTTTATCCGTTTCACTTATCGCGGGGGTATGTGTAGTTCTCTCTAAACAGGAGATCAAGGACTTTCACGAGAAATATATGGACACGGATCTGAGCATGGATGTTCAGGGCATGGAGCGAGCCGGTACCTATAGCAAGTACCTGGCACTTCATCCGGACAACAGGCCCAAGAGTGATATAGAAGTTGCTCTTGATCAGTTTGAGGCTGAGGGTACTGTTAAGAAGGAGGCGGATGGCCTTTTCACAGATACCGGTTCTACCGTTACCTGGAAGGTTAACGTTCCACAGGAAGGCTACTACAGACTTTATATGGAATATATGATTCCTGAGTCAAGAGGAGTTGCCGCTGAACGTACCGTATTAATAAATGGAGAACTTCCTTTTGAAGGAGCCAGAAACATTTCATTCGCAAGGATGTGGATGGACGGCGGAGAGAAGAAGGTAGACAACCAGCAGAATGAGATAAGACCCAGACAGGTTGAATACTATGATTTCCAGAACGCTTTCTTCAAGGATAGCATGGGATATGAAGCTGAGCCTTATATGTTCTACTTTAATAAAGGAGAGAACGAGCTCACACTTCAGGGCGACAATGAGCCGGTGATCATTTCCAAGCTTGTTGTTAAGGCAATTGAGGATACACCTACATACGAAGAGTATCTTGCTTCACTTGGTTCTGTATCAGACAGCAATGAAGCAGCTCAGTTTATTCAGGTGGTACAGGGCGAGGATTCAACCCTTAGATCAGAGTCCTCCCTTTATGCTAAATTTGATCGGTCCTCGCCAACCACTGTTCCTAACAGCGTAACACACACCGTACTTAATTATGTAGGTGGTGACAGCTGGAGGAGCTCAGGCCAGTGGATCGAATGGAACTTTGAAGTTCCTGCTGACGGTTTCTACAATGTAATGATCAAGGGACGTCAGAATTACGCAAGAGGATCTGTTTCAAACAGATGCGTAACGATTGATGGTGAGGTTCCTTTCAAGGGACTTGAAGAAATTTCCTTCTCCTATTCAAATGATTGGGATTGTATGGATCTCGCAGATGAGAACGGAACACCATACAAGTTCTATCTTACAAAGGGTCAGCACACAATCAGACTTGAGGCAACACTGGGAGGTATGGGAAAGATTCTTGAAGAGATGGAAGATTCTACTTACAGACTCAACCAGATCTATCGTCGAATCCTTGTATACACCGGAGCAAGTCCTGACGTATATAGAGATTATCACATCGAGACAACCTACCCTGAAATTATGGAAGCTATGCAGCTTGAGGCCAAGAGACTTTACAAGATAGTCGATGACATGGTTGCATACTCCGGACAGAAGGCAGACAACATTGCAACAGCACAGACAATTGCTCAGCAGCTTGAAAGATTCTGTGCTAAGCCTCAGAAGATCACAACTGAATTTACAACATTTAAAGATAACATCACTTCCCTGGGTACTGCATCTCTTAACATGAGTGAGACCAAGCTGGATATCGATTACCTGACAATTTCAGGTACAGGAGTTACTCCTAAGAAGGATAAGGCTAACTTCTTCATGAAGGCAGGACACGAGATCAAGTCCTTCATCGCTTCCTTCTTTGTTGATTACAACTCCGTAGGTGATGTATATGACGAGAAGAGCGACAAGGTAGTTAAGGTTTGGGTTCTTACCGGACGTGACCAGGGTACAATCCTTAAGTCCATGGTAGACGATGACTTTACTACATCAACAGGAGTTAAGGTCAACGTTGAAATCGTTGATCCCGGTGCACTTCTTAATGCGGTTCTGGCAGGAAGAGGACCTAACGTAGTTCTTTCAGTTGGTGCCGATCAGCCTGTTAACTACGCACTCCGTGGTGCAGCAGAAGATATCACTCAGTTTGAGGGCTGGGAAGAAGTTCTTTCACATTACTCAGAGAGTTCATACGAGCAGTACAGACTTGATGATCACATCTATGGAATTCCTGAGACACAGACCTTCAACGTTATGTTCTATAGAAAGGACGTATTAGAGGAGCTTGAACTTGAGGTTCCACAGACCTGGAAGGAACTTATTGAGATGCTTCCTACTATTCAGGGAAACAACCTCTCAATCGGTATTCCTACAGCAGCAGGTTCTTCAGGAGCTGCAGCAGCATCAACCTCTATCATGTCCAATGTACCTGATCTTTCAATGTACTTCTCACTGCTGTTCCAGTATGGCGGAGATATGTACAACGAGGAAGGAACCAAGACAACAGTTAATACTGAGGCCGGAGTTGAAGCTTTCGATGATTATGTAAGATACTTCAATGATTACGGAATTCCTACAGTATATGATTTTGTTTCAAGATTCCGTTCAGGAGAGATGCCAATTGGTATTTCACCTTATTCAACCTATAACACTCTTATGGTATCAGCACCTGAGATCAGAGGCCTTTGGGACTTCACACTGATCCCCGGAACAGAGAGAGTTGTTGATGGCAAGACAGTGATCGACAGATCAGACTTCATCACAGGTTCAGCAACAATGATGATTGCAACTGATGATGAGCAGCTCAAGCAGAATTCATGGGAGTTCATGAAGTGGTGGGCTAACGCAGAGACACAGGTTCGTTTCGGTAGAGAGATTGAGGCGCTCCTTGGTTCATCTGCAAGATATGCAACTGCAAACAGAGATGCCTTCTCCAATCTGTCCTGGAGTACTGATGATATCGCAGTGCTGAATGAGCAGTGGGATCAGACAACAGGAATCAGAGAGGTACCCGGCGGATACTTCACAGGACGTCACATCTCCAATGCTATTCGTAAGGTTATCAACGAAAAGGTAGATTCACGAGAGACCATAATTGATTACTCGATCCTAATTGACGAAGAGATCAAGAAGAAAAGAAAAGAATTCGGTATGCCTGTAGATTACTGATGACGGCTATTCGGATGGGAGAACTCAAAATGAAGGAATACGTACAGAAATATTTCACGCTGCGTAAACACAACTTTAACGTAGCACTTAAAAAAGCAAAGAACCGCAAGATGTGTTACCTCTTCCTTGCACCTTACGCAATCCTATTTACGATGTTTTATGTGTTCCCTGTAGTTGCTTCAATTTATTACAGCTTCACATATTACAACATATTGGAACCTCCGAGATTTATCGGACTTCAGAATTATATCTCTCTTGTGCTCCAGGACGATATCTTTCTGATAGGCGTAAAAAACACGTTGATGATAGCCTTGATTACAGGACCTCTTGGTTACATATTGTCCTTCCTTTTTGCCTGGCTTATCAATGAATTGCCAAGATGGATCAGAAGCATCGCTGTCATCGTGTTTTACGCTCCTTCCATTGCAGGTAACTGCTATGTAATCTTCTCAGTATTCTTCAGAGGAGATGCATATGGATATGTAAATGCGTTCCTTATGAACCTTGGAATTATCGATGCTCCTAAGCTTTGGTTTATTGATCCTACATACATGCTTCCTATTTGTATGATAGTTATCCTCTGGATGAGCTTGGGAACAGGATTCCTTTCCTTCGTAGCCGGACTTCAGGGCGTAGACAGAGCTCAGTTCGAAGCTGGTTACATGGATGGTATCAAGAACAGATGGCAGGAGCTGTGGTATATCACACTTCCCAACATGAAGCCTATGCTTATGTTCGGTGCCGTTATGTCAATCACATCATCCTTCGGTGTTGCTGATGTTACCATGGCGCTTTGCGGATACCCCAGTACCGATTACGCAGCAAGAACGATCGTAACTCACCTTTTTGACTACGGTTTCTCCAGATTCGAGATGGGTTATGCCTGCGCAATAGCAACTATTTTGTTCTTTATGATGATTCTTTGCAACAAAGCAATTCAAAGTCTGTTAAGGAGAGTTGGAACCTGATATGAGTGGGAAACTGATTAAGAAAAGAAAACCGAATAGATCTATAGCAGGAGATATCTTCCTTTACTTATTTCTTTTGCTTGTTGCGTTTGTAATGGCATTCCCTATCATATACGCAGTGAGCAGTGCACTTAAGCCACTGGATGAGCTGTTCAAATTCCCTCCGAGGATTTTCCCACAGCACCCGACTATGGATAACTTCTCAGATTTGTTTGTAACTATGGGTAAATCCTGGGTTACCTTCACAAGATACCTGTTCAATACAGTATTTATTACTTTTGTAGGAACCGCAGGACACCTGATAATTGCTTCCATGGGCGCTTTCGTACTTGCTAAGTATGATTTCCCCGGAAACAAGACCTTCTTTAAAGTAGTAACAGTAGCCATGATGTTCACAGGTTGGGTCACACAGATTCCTAACTACCTGATTTTGAACAAACTTGGCTGGATCGATACATATTGGGCAATCATCATTCCTGCCTTCGCTTCACCTATGGGACTCTTCCTTATGAAGCAGTTCATGGAAGGACTTCCTACTTCACTTATTGAAGCTGCCAAGATTGATGGTGCCAACGAATGGAAAGTATTCTATGACATCGTTATGCCAAACGTTAAGCCTGCGTGGATGACACTTATCATCTTCTCAGTACAGGGACTTTGGAATAACAAGGCTTCTACTTATATTTATTCAGAAGAAAGAAAAACTCTTGTATATGCCCTTCAGCAGATTCAGTCAGGTGGTATCGCAAGAACCGGTCAGGGCGCTGCAGTACTTGTAGTAGTAATGATCGTGCCAATTCTTATCTTCGTATTCTCAGAGAGCCAGATTCTTGAGACAATGGCAAGTTCAGGACTTAAGGACTAAGTTGAAAGGTTGAGGTAATATGCGTAAAAAGAATTTACTTATAAAAGCCACAACGGCAATAATTGCAGCATCCATCCTGTTACTTGCGCCGCTTTCAGTGCAGGCTTCCGATGGAGGTTACACTTATAACTACGACTGGTGGGGAGATGTTCAGGAGAGCCCGGACCTCTACTCAGTCTGCAGAGTATTTACATCTTCAGAGTTAGGACTTGATGTTAAATTAAAAAATCCTCAGGGATTATTCGTAGAAGGAAACTTCATTTATATCTGCGACAGCGGTAATAACCGTATCATCAAGGTTGAGAGAGTTTCACCGGAGAAGCTTGAGGTTGTAGACATAATCGATTCCTTCAAGGGTGCAGAGCCCAGTACCTTTAACAATCCTACTGATCTTGCTATTTCAGAGGATGGCAATATATTTATTGCGGATCAGGGCAATGAAAGAATCCTGAAGCTGGATAAAGACCTTAATTACATCATGGACTTTATTAAGCCTACAGA
>JAEEGL011784405.1_pt1 | contig 28440 bp, 22 predicted proteins | sample 9134231 | NCBI WGS metagenome assembly JAEEGL01 (sample SAMN16246548, study PRJNA631951) | gut metagenome | biome: gut microbiome; feature: rumen; material: fiber-attached | host: Bos | place: Iran: Karaj | collected 2018-10
ATAAAAAATATGAAAATTTCGTTGGGAAGTAAAAAAATAATCAAAACTTATGATTATTGGTGTAAAATGGTGTAGATTGTTTTATTCAAAATAGAAAGAATCCCTTATTTTATGGGATATAGGTAAAAAAAATGAAACTAGGAATCGTCGGTTTACCGAACGTAGGAAAAAGTACACTTTTTAATTCGCTTACAAATGCAGGAGCGCTGGCTGCAAACTACCCGTTTGCAACAATAGATCCAAATGTTGGTGTCGTTGCAGTTCCTGATAAGAGGCTTAAGGCACTGGGAGATCTGTACCACTCCAAAAAGGTAACACCTGCCACCATCGAGTTCGTTGATATTGCAGGTCTTGTAAAGGGCGCATCCAAGGGAGAGGGACTTGGAAACCAGTTCCTTGCCAACATCAGAGAGACTGACGCAATTGTTCATGTTGTCAGATGCTTTGAGGATCCCAACGTTGTTCATGTAGACGGATCTGTTGATCCTGCAAGGGACATTGAGACCATTAACTTAGAGCTTGTTTTTGCAGACCTTGAGGTCCTTGAGAGAAGGATCGCAAAGGTTGCCAAGACTGCTAGGATGGACAAGACTGCAGCAAAGGAGCTGGATCTTCTCAACAGGATAAAAGAGGTACTTGAAGCCGGTAAGATGGCAAGAGAGCTGGAGATTACCGATGATGATGAGATGGCTCTGATTAACGCCATGGACCTTCTCACCTGGAAGCCTGTAATCTATGCAGCCAATGTCAAGGACGATGACCTGGCAGATGACGGATCATCCAACAAATATGTTGCAGCTGTAAGGGAGCTGGCAGCCAAGTCCGGAAGTGAAGTATTTGTTATCAGCGCCCAGATCGAGGCTGAAATCTCAGAGCTTGATGAGGATGAAAAGGCAGAGTTCCTTGAGAGCCTTGGGCTATCAGAGTCAGGTCTTGATAAGCTCATTGCTGCAAGCTACAGAACCCTTGGACTTATGAGTTTCCTTACATCCGGTGAGGATGAGACCAGGGCTTGGACCATCAAGATCGGCACCAAGGCTCCTCAGGCAGCCGGTAAGATCCACACTGATTTTGAGAGGGGCTTTATCAAGGCAGAGGTCATCAATTATGAAGATCTCCTCAGAGAAGGCTCCATTGCAGCTGCCAAGGAAAAAGGCCTTGTACGCATGGAAGGCAAAGAGTACGTGGTCCAGGACGGCGATGTAATATTGTTTAGATTCAACGTGTGATACTGCAAAGCATCGCAGCAAAATAGAAAAACATATGAGTGCGAGCATGCTCGCAAACGAATATGTTTTTCTATTTTGATATGAGGCGCGCAGCGCCTCAACGAGGAATTGCGAAGCAATTCCGAGTCTGCGATGCTAGCGGCGGCGAAACAGGAAAACATATGAGTGCGAGCATGCTCGCAAACGAATATGTTTTTCTATTTTGATATGAGGCGCGCAGCGCCTCAACGAGGGATTGCGGAGCAATTCCGAGTCTGCGATGAAATTTTTTTTTATAGAAGGGAGCAATATGCCGGACATAATGGGCAAGATGGACATCGCTTTTCCAAACATCGGTGTCTATCTTAAGAACGTACCCAAGAACTTCTCAATTTTTGGTTTTACCGTAGCACTTTACGGTGTGATCATAGGTCTTGGTTTTCTGCTGGCACTGGTACTCATATCGAGGATTGCCGGAAAGACAGGACAGAATCCCGATGAATACTGGGATGTGGCGATTTATATAATTATTTTTTCCATCCTTGGAGCCAGAGCATATTACGTGTTTTTTGCCTGGGACTATTACAAGGAGGATCCCATCAGTGTATTTAACATAAGAAACGGCGGCCTGGCCATTTACGGAGGCGTTATCGCAGGATTTCTTACGCTTTTCATCTACACCAGGATCAGGAAAAAGAGCTTTTTGCTGTTTGGAGATACGATCATGTACGGTCTTATCCTTGGACAGATCATGGGAAGATGGGGAAACTTTACCAACAGGGAGGCCTTTGGCGAGTACACGGATTCACTTCTGGCCATGAGGATTCCCACCGAGATGGTCAGGAGCGGAGAGATCACGGAGCTTATGAGAGCCCACATGAGTGATGCCACCAACTACATTCAGGTGAGTCCTACCTTTTTGTATGAGAGCCTCTGGAACATATGCATTCTGATACTTATGTTACTATATCTTAAGCACAAGAAGTTCGACGGAGAGATAATTCTTTTGTATCTGGGAGGCTACGGCCTTGGAAGAGCCTGGATAGAGTCCCTTAGGACCGACCAGCTGATCATGCATACCACGGGGCTTCCGGTTTCTCAGATGCTGGCCATCTGTCTTGTACTATTTGCGGTTATAACTGATATAATAGTAAGAGTAAGAATAAAGAACAAATAGCTAATGCGGGGGTGTTTTATGCTCAACTATACAGACGGTAATACCGAGGTCTGCGGACTGATAGGAAATCCCGTTAGACACACAATGTCACCTCTGATCCACGGCATGTTTGCGGATCTGACCTCCACCAATCTTGTATATGTTCCCTTTGAGGTGCAGGATGGCGGGCTTAAGGCTGCTGTGAGAGGTGCCTATGAACTTGGCATAAGGGGCCTTAATGTGACGGTTCCCTACAAGAGTGATGTGATTCAGTTTCTCAAGTATACAGACCCTCTTGCAGAGAGTGTGGGAGCAGTCAACACCCTGGTGAGAGATGAGAGCCTCCAGGGTTACAGGGGCTACAATACTGATATGACAGGTCTCTACAGGGCCATGCAGTCTGAAGGAATTGACCTTGAGGGTGAGGCTGTCGTTATTCTGGGAGCAGGTGGCGTAGCAAGGCCAACTGCTCATTTGTGTATCAAAAAGGGTGCGAGAAGAGTTTATATCCTGAACCGCACTGTGGAAAAGGCTGTGGCTATAGCAGATGAAGTGGGAGATGAGAGAGTTGTTCCCATGGACCTTAGTGACTACAGACAGATCCTTCAAAAAGAGATCGGCTTTTTCGCTATCCAGTGTACGTCGGTAGGTCTTTTCCCCGATGTGAACAGTGCGGTCATAGAGGACGAGGAGTTTTACAGGCATGTAACTGCGGCTCTTGATGTGGTATATAAGCCTATTGATACCAAGTTCCTTAAGCTGGCCAGGGCAGCAGGAGCCAGGACCTTTTCAGGACTTAAGATGCTGCTGTATCAGGCCGTTGATGCCTACGAGCTGTGGTATCCGGACAAAAAGCTTTCCGAGAGTGAAACAGACAGTGTCTACAGGTCCCTTGTCCTAGAGGTCACAGGAGCCAGGAATCTGATCCTTGAGGGCTTTATGGGAAGCGGCAAGAGTACAGTAAGCGAGATCCTGGCTGACAAGCTGGGGCTTGACATCCTTGATACCGACGAGGCTATTGAGAAAACGGAAGGCCGCAGCGTAAGTGACATATTTGAGGAAGAGGGTGAAGAGGCCTTCAGGGATATGGAGACTGACCTCATCACCACTGTTGTCAATGATCACTGGAGGGATATGGTCATATCTCTCGGAGGCGGACTCCCTGTCAGGGAAGAGAACAGAAGCCTTCTTAAAAAGGCCGGCAAGGTGGTATATCTGAAGGCTGCTCCCGAGACAGTCCTTGAGAGACTAAAGGGTGATGACACGAGACCTCTTTTGAGGTGCGATGATCCCCTAGGACGGATCAGGGAGCTTCAGGAAAAGAGAGCTTCTTTCTATGAAGAGGCTTCGGATTTAATTGTTGATACTGATAAAAAGACCCCTGAAGAGGTGGCTCTGGAGATCATGGATAAGCTTGGAATATGAATAAGAGAAATTATGCCAGGGAACTGGAAAACCAGATAGCTCTTTTTGGGGAAAAGGGTGTTACTCCAAGGCTTCTTCTACACGCCTGCTGTGCACCCTGCTCATCCTACTGCCTGGAGTACTTAAGAGAGTTTTTTGAGGTGACGGTGTTTTTTTACAATCCCAATATCACCTCAGACCTGGAGTACAACAAAAGGGTACTGGAGGAGAAGAGGCTGATAGAGGCCTACAACAGACAGGTGGATGAGGGCTCTTTTGAGGGAATGAATTCCGGTCCCGGCGCTAAAAAGATTGATATAATTGAAGGAGACTATGACCCTAAGGATTTCTACAGCGCAGTCAGGGGATATGAGGACTGCAGGGAAGGGGGAGAGCGGTGCAGGAAGTGCTTTGAACTAAGGCTTTCCAAGACAGCCGCTATCGCCCGGGAAAAGGGCTTTGAGTATATGACCACGACCCTGACCATAAGCCCTCTCAAAAATGCTGATGTGCTCAATGAAGTGGGGGAGAAGGCAGCTGCCAAAGAGGGTGTGATATTTCTTCCTTCAGATTTTAAGAAAAAGAACGGATACAAGAGGTCCATTGAGCTGTCGGGGATGTTTGATCTGTACAGACAGGACTTTTGCGGCTGCAGCTTTTCCAAGGCCCAGAGAGAGAGGGAGAAAGAAAAGAGGGCAGACTGATAACTTGTTTTGTTTTATAAAGGGGAGATGAAAAAGAATGTATTGTATTAAATGCGGAGCGCAGCTGGGGCCGGAGGAAAAATTCTGCGCAAGGTGCGGAGCTCTGGTGGTTGCTGTTTCAATAAATGATGGAAAAACAGCTTGCGAGCCTGAGGCAGTTTCTGAACCCGGGGAAGTTGCTGAGGCCGCAGATTCAGTCGGTGAAGCAGCATCCGAGACACTTTCACAGGAAAGTGAAAAGACAACTGAAGCTGCAAGTGAACAGGAACTTAAGACAGATGAGACTGCACCGACTGTCAGCGACGCTGCCATGAACGTAACCGCAGCGCCGGCGCCTCACAAAAAGAAGGTATGGCCAATAGTTGTGGCCATTGTAGCGGTGATAGCACTTATTTCAGTGGGAGCAGGTCTTTTGATAAACTCACTGATCCACAGATTTCTGGCAAGGACTGTGGACAGACCCGGCGATATGATCCTGACAGAAGAGCCCGAGATATATTATGGCAATGATCATGACGACTTTGATCCCGATGAATATGATCTGGATGATTTTGATCTTGATGACTTTATGTCGGATGAATTTGGCATGGAGGATCTGCCGGAGGATATCGATGAATTCCTTGAGGAATACGGTGATATGGATTCCTGGGAGGATTTCGACGAGGCAGGAGATGAATACACCAAAGAGGAATATGAGTACGCTGATGCTTATTACTATGAGGACAGCATGTTCCTGGAAGGCAGGGATGTTCTGAAGGACTCCACAGTCATCTGCAGCGGCAAGACCCTTGGAGAGTTCTGTGATTACATTGACAGTAATGTCCTTGAAAAGGGAAGGACCATTAACAGAAAGCTGCTCTATGATATGCTTGAGGTGCATCTGGTGGACTCGGAGCTTGTTGGAGACAACACAGAATATTTTGAACAGGCCATGATGTACTGCCTGACCTTTGCCAACGAGTTTGGAAGCAGCGGACTTGATATAGAGGTGAATGACTGCTTCTATTATCTGGATGAGCCCTCGACATATTATTACGATGTGGAGATGGAAGATAAGGATGACACCTGGGTGGTGGACTATTCCAATAAGACGGTGTTCATGGGCAATGGCAAAAAAGAGTACAAGTCTGTGGGAGATTACTCCATGTTCTCAGACAACACTCTTTCGCTGTGGCTGGTTGTAATAGATGAATTTTTTGATCTTTGATGAAGAGAGGTAAATAAATTGGAAAAAGTACTTGAATTGATTTCAAAAGAAGTAGGAGATGCCTTCGAGGCAGCAGGTTTTGACAGGGAACTTGGAAGGGTCACCATCTCAAACAGACCCGATCTGTGTGAGTACCAGTGTAACGGAGCAATGGCCGGTGCCAAGAAGTATGGCAAGGCGCCCTTTATGATTGCTGATGCTGTAGCAGAAAAGCTCCAGAACAACGAGATGTTCGAAAAGGTTGATTCCGTAAAGCCGGGATTCCTCAACATCACTGTCAGTGGAGATTTTGTGAGAGGCTATGTGGTAAGGATGCTTCATGAGAAGCATCTTGGCGTCAACATGCCGGGACATGCCCCCACCATCATCCTTGACTACGGCGGAGCCAATGTAGCCAAGCCTCTTCATGTGGGACATCTTCGTCCTGCCATAATCGGTGAGGCAGTTAAGAGGATCCTCAAGTATGCGGGCAACAACGTTATAGGCGACATCCACATGGGCGACTGGGGACTTCAGATGGGACTTATCATCACAGAGCTTAAGTGCCGCCATCCCGAACTTCCATACTTTGATCCTGAGTTTACAGGCTCATATCCCAAGGAGCCGCCCTTCACCATTCAGGAGCTGGCAGAGATCTACCCTGTAGCCAGCGGCAAGACCAAGGTTTCCGACGATGCCACCGATGAGGAAAAGAAGGCAGCCGAGGAGTTTAAGGCGCAGGCGCTGGAAGCTACAAAGCGTATGCAGGACGGAGACAAGGCCTACAGAGCAATCTGGCACCACATAATGAACGTCTCCATTCCTGACCTAAAAAAGAACTACAACAACCTCAACGTCCACTTCGATCTGTGGAAGGGTGAGTCTGACGTGCATGATATCATCCCTGAGATGGTGGATTACTTCAAGCAGCACGACTACGCCCATGAGAGCCAGGGAGCTCTTGTTGTGGACGTGGCAGAAGAGTCTGATGCAAAAGAAATGCCTCCCTGCATCATCCTTAAGTCAGACGGAGCAGCTCTTTATGCAACTACAGACCTGGCAACCATCAAGGAACGTATGAAGGACTATCGTCCCGATGCCATATATTATTTTACCGACAAGAGACAGGCACTGCACTTTGAGCAGGTATTCAGAACCGCCAAAAAGACAAGGCTTGTGCTGCCTGAGACAGACTTAAGGTTCGTAGGAAACGGAACCATGAACGGCCCCGATGGCAAGCCCTTCAAGACCAGAGAGGGCGGTGTAATGCATCTTGAAAGCCTTATTGAGGAGATCAATGAGAAGATGTACCAGCGCATCAAGGAGAGCAATCCTGACATGGAGGAAGAGGAAGCAAGAAGTACTGCCAAAAAGGTAGCCCTTTCAGCCATCAAGTATGGTGACCTTTCCAACCAGCCTGCCAAGGATTATATCTTTGACATAGAGAAGTTTACTTCCTTTGAGGGTGACACGGGCCCATACATTCTCTACACCATTGTCCGCATCAAGTCTATTCTCAATAAATACGAGGCTGAGGGAAAGAGCGCCAAAGAGGCTAAACTGGACAATCCTGACAACGAGGCCATGAAGGCTCTTTGTCTTATCCTTACAAGATTTGCCGATGCTGTTGAGAGTGCAGCAAGAGACCTTGCCCCCAACAGGATCTGTGCATACATCTATGAGCTCAGCAATGCCTTCAACAGCTTCTACCACGGCACCAGGATCCTAGCAGAAGAGGATCCCAACAAGAAGGAGAGCTACATCGCACTTCTTGGCATCACACTCAAAGTCCTCGAGACCGGTATCGACCTCCTGGGATTTGATTCGCCGGAGAAGATGTGAGCGATATAAGGATTCGAAGTCAGGCAGCACAGTGCTTGCACTATGTGCTGCCTGACCTCGAAAACGTAACGGACATGAGGAAGTAGGACGGTAGTCCGGATTCCGAATGGACGTAGGATTGCGAGAGCGCAAGCGGAGCAATCCGTATATCGCGGAGTAAAGTGGATCAACGATCACTGTGCTTAAATAAATACAGCCCTAAGGCCCCGCCCCCCTTAGGACGAATTGTGAGGGAAATTGAATATGGGAAAAACACCGGAACTGGAATCTAACAGAAAAATGACCACCGAGCTTCTTTTCAAGCTTCTTCCGGTCCAGATCCTTCTTTCCATAATAGGATCTGTCAACGGAATTGTTTCAGGTATTTTCGCCAGTAACTTCATCGGCGAAACTGCCATGAGTGCCGTCGGGCTGTATGGACCCTTCAATATGCTCATCGGTGCCATCAGCACCATGCTGGTGACGGGAGCTGTGGTGATATGCGGCAAGTACATGGGTAAGAATCAGGTCGATCAGATGCAGAATGTCTTTACCCTTGATATGATTCTGTCTACCCTGGTGGCGCTGGTAATAACAGCCGTCATATTGTCCATGGGTATTTTTGATCTGACAGGTGCCATGGCCAAGGATCCTCAGGTGAGACAGGTCTTTAACCAGTACCTTATGGGACAGGCCCTGGGCGTTTTTCCTTTTCTTATAGGCAATCAGCTTTCATCATTTCTTTCTCTTGAGAACAAGGCCTTCAGGACCACAGTTGCCAGTATCGCATATATTCTGGCCAATCTCTTGTTTAACTTCCTGTTTATTCAGGTCCTTCATATGGAGGCCCTGGGACTGGCGCTGGCATCAGCATTTGGAATGTGGGTGTTCATGCTGGTTCAGGCTCAGTATTTCTTCTCAGGCAAATCAGCTCTTAAACTAATGCTCTCAGGCCTTAAGTGGGGCGATGGCGGAGAGATCGCCAGGATTGGTGTTCCCGGAGCTATCACATACGGATATCAGACCGTCAGAGGCTTTATAGTAAATGCGCTTATCCTTACTTATGTTGGCAGTGTGGGACTTTCAGCTTTTGCAGCTTCCGATGCCATCCTGAGATTTTTCTGGTCAGTTCCCGGCGGAATGCTGGCTGTTTCCAGAATGATGATAAGTGTAAGTGTGGGAGAAGAGGACAGAACCACACTTACCAATGTTATGAGGACAGCTCTTTTCAGGTTTATACCACTGCAGAGTGCGATTTCTCTGTTTATCATTCTGATGGCCAGGCCCTTTACACTTATCTTTTACCAGGATGTGACCTCAGAGGTTTATCAGATGACCCTTTGGGGATTCAGGATAATTCCTCTCTGCATGCCACTGAGTACTATCCTGATGTTTTTCAACTCCTATGCTCTTGCCTCAGGAAGGCAGTACCTGGTGCACATTTATGGTTTCCTTGACGGAGTACTTAATGTGGCATTGTTCTCGTTCCTGCTTGTTCCCGTGATCGGAATGAATGGCGTTTATATAGCCAATGTTTTAAACGGCGTGGCAACCACCGTTGTGGTTATAGTTTATGCCTGCATCATGAAAAAAGGCTTTCCCGTTAACATGGATGAGCTCATGGTCATCCCACATGACTTTGGCGTCGATGATGACCACAGGCTTGAGCTGACTGTTCACAATATAGAAGACATTACAGGTATGTCAGAGCAGGTCCAGAAGTTCTGTGTGGACAGAGGTGTAGATAAAAGAAGGGCTTACTTTACGGGGCTTTCGCTGGAAGAGATGGCAGGCAATGTAGTGAGACATGGCTTTTCGATGGACAGCAGAAAGCATAACCTTTCAGCCAGGGCAATAGTAAAGGCTGATGATGTGATCCTTTGTATCAAGGATGACTGCAAGCCCTTTGATCCGGTCCAGAGGCAGAGGATCGCTGACCCTGAGGACAAGACCAGTAATATCGGTTTAAGAATGATCTACAAAATCGCCAAAGACTTTAACTACCAGAACGTGCTGGGACTGAATGTTCTTACAATAAAGCTATAAGAGGTTAAGGGGACTGTTTTGATTCAATATTTGATTCAAAAAAGTCCCCTTTTTAATATAAAGATTGATGTCTCTCATGACGATATAGATATTGATAAGGATATCTGTAGCTTTTTGTCACGGAGGACGAAAGCATGGCCATTAATTCGATCGGTCTCAAAAACCAATATGCAGGTCCTTATAACAGAGGCGGAGCAAAATCCGGCCCTGCTTTTAAAAATGCGTCCCAAAAGACCCAAAATACTGCTGAAAGTCAGGCAGGGTCACTTCGAAAATTTGATTCCCAGGAAAGATTAAAAGAAAAACAGGCAAGGAGCGTGGTTGATCAGAGTATGACCTACGCTCAGCAGCTCAAGGCATCAAGGACCAAGTCTGAGAAGGCTTCCCTTGAAAAGAAAAAGCTGCAATACAGCTTTAAGAAGATATCCTCCCAGATCATCAGAAGTAAGAATTCTGTTTCCGCTAGAAAAGCCGTCCAGTCAGCCAAGAGAGAGATAATGCGCTTAAAGCGCCTTAAAGCCAACGGCGAGTACGATGAGGAAGAGCTTCAGCTGGCCATAGATCATGCCAAGTCCATGGAGAAGGTGGCCAAAAAGAAGGTGGCCCATCTTGAACAGGAAGAGATGGTGGAGAGAAACGGCAAAGGCGTCTCTGCCGTTATGGAGGAGATAGAAGAGAAAAAAGAAGAGTCTTCTGAAGATGACAGCAATGAGGAAGAGATTCCGGAAGAGCTTTTATCCGAAGAGGACATGAGTGAGGAGCTTGATAAAGCAGCACAGGAGTATGACTACGAGATGGAGCTTCAGGCGGCCCAGATGCGTGAGGCCATGAGCCTGAACATGGAACAGATAGCAGAGAGCTCATCCGACTCCATGGAAGAGATGATGTCAGAGCTGTCTGAGGGAATGATGGATATGATGGAGGAGCTTGATCTTACAGAGCTCATGGAGTCCACCCTTGCCCCTGACCCCAACATGTCAGAGGACGACCTCAAGATGCTCAAGATAAAGCACCGCACCAAGGAAATGAAGGAAATCGCCGAGGCGGACAAGGAATACTTAAAGGGTATCATGGAGCATGAAAAGAGCAAGGCTGCGGCCGGCATTACAGGAATGGGAGCTTCTTCGCCGGGACCCTCTTTTGGCTCTGATTCTCCAAAGATAACTCCCATGATCTCCATGCCCGGCGCTGCAGCCGGAGCACAGATGTCTGCTCCGACACTATCCGGCGGATTTGATGTCTCCGTGTAAGAACTTTGCAAAGCCTGATGTTAATATTGTCCTGTAAATTGCATAGAGAGTGTGATATTATATTCCGAGTGTTTTACGGAGGAATATGATGATCAACCACTTTAATGCTTTTATTTCATATAAACATGCTGAACTTGACAACAAGATCGCAGCATCCATAGTCAGGGATTTAGAGCACTTCCATATTCCGAAAAAGATCCAAAAGTCCACCGGTATGAAGAGGATAGAGAGGATCTTTCGGGATAAGGATGAGCTTCCCATCACCAGCGACCTGGGGGACACCATATCCCAGGCCCTTTTTAATGCAGATTTTCTTATAGTCATCTGCTCCCACAATACCAAAAAGTCCACATGGGTTGAGAGGGAGATTGAATACTTTTTAAGAAACCACTCCATGGACCGTATACTTACAGTGCTGTGCGAGGGGGAGCCATCGGAGGTTATTCCGAAAGTTCTTTTGACAGGAACAAGGACCTTAATGGATGAGAATGGAGTAGAGCATACCGAGGAGATTCCCTTTGAACCCCTCTCCTGCGACTACAGGATGCCCTACAGAAAAGCCAGGGCAGAGGAGCTGCCAAGGCTTGCCGCAGCGCTCATAGGGTGTTCCTACGATGAGCTTATAAACAGGCAGCGTCAGTACAGAATGAGAAGGCTCACTGCCGTTTTTGCAGGGGCAATGGCACTTGCCCTGGGCTTTTCCGGATATATGTTATATTCCAACACTCTTATACAAAAGAACTATCTGGAGTCCCTTAAGAACCAGTCCAGATATCTGGGCAATGAATCGGAAAAGCTCCTTTCAAAGGATAATCGTACTGAGGCGGCGCAGCTTGCCCTGCAGGCTCTTCCGGGCAGCGAGCAGGACGAAAGGCCGATCACCCCTGAGGCAGAGCGTGCCATAACCAAGGCGTCACTGGCCTACGTATCCCTGGAGGGCGGCAATGTGGCTGCTGTCTGGAACTACAGGATGCCGGGACATGTTTCCGAATTTTACCTCTCTGAGGAAGGATCCTTTTTTGCAGCCAGAGATAATAACGGCGTAGTGATGGCCTGGAGAACTGATGAGAGCCACAAACTGACTCTTTATGAAGAAAATGCCGGTGACAAGTGTAAAAAAATAACCTTTCTTGGGGATGACAGGCTTATCATGCTCTGTGAGAAAAGCGTGGCTTCCTACGATCTGAATACGGGAGAAAAGCTCTGGAAGATTTCAGATCAGGACAGGAGTCTGATCTATGTGGACGATGTACTGGTGGGTGCGCAGCAGGAGATAATCCTTCCCGGAAGTGCAGGGCAGGTGGAGGTTCTTTCTGCCAAAGACGGATCCGTGATAAGGAGCTTTGCTCTTTGCACAGAGGAAGAGAGTAGTATCCTTGTCCACAAGAAGTTCATGCTTACGGAAGATGGCAAAAAGCTCATATATGTCCTGATAGATAAATCAGATGTAACAAGCTATAAATATAAGATATGCCTCTACGACCTTACAAGCGAAGAAAAGAGGGGGAGCGAGCTTCCGGACAGCTGGCCTGCAAGCATGATCTCCTCTGAGGGTAACATCTATGTGTCCTGTAAGCAGGAAGAATGGGACTCAAGCGTACAGCTGATGAACTTCCGCTTTGTGACCGAGGATACGGCTGTTATCAAGTGCTTTTCGTCAGAGGATCTTACCGAGAAGTGGTCCTGTGAAATGACCAGCACCGATGTGTATATGAATTCTGATTTTCTTCCCCTTGCCGGAGGTAAGATCGCCTATTATGAGGCTGACACCTGCGTTATCTTTGATGCTCAGACCGGGGAAAAAACTGGCACATATAATGTCAACGATACAATAGTTGACATAAGTGACAACGACGGCGATGGGGTGCCCATGTTCGTCACAAGGGGCGGAGCCACCGGATCCCCCTCCACCTTCAGGGAGAAGGAGGGAGTATCTCTCATAGACAGATTCTCTGACAATCTGACGGATGCCCTGGTTGGAAACGGTGTCTACACTCTTGGAGATATGGAGAGTTCTGTCATATATTACGGAACCAAGGTATATGATGAGGACTGGACCCTGATAGAGGATGTCCCTTATTTCAAGACGGGAAAGAGCTATTACATGGACAGCGATGTGCTGGCTCTCATCAATGACAAGGGTGATGGAACGGAGCTTATCTTTGTGGATCCCAAGGGCAAAACCTTTCTTGGCAGCTGCACCTTAAGCGAGGATACTGCGTCATATAACTACAGACTTTTAGGGGCATTTAACGGCGCATTTTATACCGTTTCAAGTGACAGTTCTTCATATGAGATCATTAAGACAGATCTTGCTACCATGAAAATGGAAAAGCTGGTCTTAGACAGCAACTTTGCAAGCTCCAGGATCGATGCAGTAAAGCTTCTTAAAAACGGTTCTCTTGCGTATGTGGACGCTCTGGAAAATTCAGACTACCGGATCGTGATGAGAGATCTGTCATCGGGAGCAGAGAAGACAGCAGACTTTTCGAGCTCTTTTGATGAAGTATATTACCTTGAATCCATGGATAAGGTATATGTAGATGCTGCCACAGATCTTATTGTAGACATGGCTACAGGAAACGTCGCTGAGATGAAGTACGAGAGTTATTTTGGCGATGCGCTGGCGGTGACTGCTGATGAGGAGGGCAGGATCTTCGCAGTAAGCGGCAACGAATCCATAAAGCTCATTGATTCAGAGGGAGAGTACCTGGGGGAGATCCTTTGCGGAGGAGCCGAGCCCCTGGACATGGCCTTTGTAAATGTAGCCGGGAAAGAACTTCTGGTGGTGGCCTACAGGAATGGCAACCTCTACAGGTATGATCCATATACAGGCGAGTTTGTGGGAAAGGGTGATCTGACAGTGTATTCTACTTTCATGCTGTCTTCAGGGTTTGAGTATGACAGCGAGCAGGGACTTCTTTATGTGAGATGCAGTGATATGCTGAACATAGTGGAAACAGACACCTGGGTCGAGGTGGCTACCATCAGAAACTGCTTTGGTCATGACAAAGAAACAGACACCTTCCTGACCTACGGCTATGATAACAGCTCTGAGGAAGGTGTCGTGGGATATTTTAAACACTATTCGGTTGAGGAGCTTGTCCGCAAGGCCAAGGACTACCTGCACGGAGAGGAGATGACTCCCGAGCAGAAATCCATGTACGGCATCAGCGGCTAAAGAGCAGCCTTAGACCTCTTCATACAGCCTCGGAAACAGCGATCCTCTGATAATGTATATGTCATGAGGATCGTCCTGTCTGCAGGCGATGTAGTCTCCGGGATTGCCAAGATAGTATTTTTCCTTGTCCCAGGCTGTAAATACCTTGGCGCCCTTGGAAAGCTTCTGCGCGTAGATGCCTGATGCATCAAGAGTTGTGGCTGTTGTGGCATATTCCATTATGGATTTCTTTTGCCCTAGGTCTAAAGACTTGATCATTGGCGGATATTCAAGACTGGCTGTGTAGGGCCTGTCTGTGAAGCTGTAGCTCTTCTGGAGCTTGTCCTTCTTAATGGGGTAGATCTCCCCTTCAATTCCTATCATTACATAAAGATCATTCTCGACGCTGATGTCCACATCACCCTCAAGGGTCCTGATGGTGACCAGAGTCCTTTCAGGGAACACATCGGTGAGTCTGACGCAGCCTCTGTCCTGAGGGAGCTTTTTGTAGCTGCCCATCCGGGATACATCCAGAGTTGTCTCTGATGCGTAGATCACATCGTAGCTGTCGTAGTAGCTGATAAGCCTCTTTCTGAGTAAGGTGTCAGGATTCTGCCCCTCCAGTTTCTCAGGGCGGATAGAGCCTCCGGCCTTGTATATGTGACCGCCGCCTCCGCCTATGCCCTCGGCAATAAATGCAGCAAGCTCATTGGCGTGGACCTCCTTAGAGCAGCTTCTGACAGAGAACTTGATCTCGTCGGGTCTTTCATAATAGGCAAGACACACATCAACACCTGCAGTCTCCAGGGAGAAGTCGCTCATGACACCAAGGATATTGGGATCGCAGGGCTCTGCCTTTATTATCATGTATCTGTTGTCCTCAAAAAACTCATATCCAAGGATGGCCTTGCCGGTTATCTTCAGCTCGTCAAGGGAGATGTTGGAGTTGCTCATCCTGACTATGAGGCTCTTGTCGACAAACAGTTCGTCCATCATATCCCTGTCCAGAGGGTGGGATACCTCAGAGAACTTGTTGGTATCGGTGTAGAGGCCGTAGTATAGGGCTGTAGAGAGGTTTTGATTGTCTCTTATAAGGTTCCTGGCGGCATCGCCCTCCTTGCATATCATGTCCCAGACAACGGTGGAGGCACTTCCGACACTGCTGCGGACTTCTGAAAGAGGGGGCAGCTCCACGGTCTTCTGGTGATGGTCGATAATGGCAACATGCTCGGCTTCCGTTGTACTTACATTTCTCTGGCCATACTGGCAGTCCACGGTCACAAGAAGCTGGGGCTTTCTGTCAAAGTCCGGCTCGAAGCGCACAGGAATGGAAAGCTCCTTAAGCATGATGGTCAGGTTGCTCTTCTGGATCCTGTTGCGGCCGCGATAGATAAACTCCACATCCTTGCCCATGGCTTTGAAGTAGGTATACAGGCCAAAGCCCGAGGCCAGTGCATCGGCGTCAGGATTGTCGTGGCACTGGATGACTATATCGTTGTACGGTAAAAGGTCATGTAATTGCATAGTCTTGTCCTTTGTTTTTTTTATTGAACATGAAAAGTTTAACACAGCAGGTCCTGTTTGCCAATTTGGAGGAGAGCTGTTTTTGGTGTATTATCATCTTAGGAAAAGAAAGGTTGAATGGCTTTATGAAGGTTGATATTTACGGGACTCTTGGGCCCTCCTGTGATGATGAAGAGGTGCTCTTTAAGATGTTTGCTGAGGGCATGACGGGGATGAGGATTAATCTTTCCCATGTTCGCCTTACGGATGCAAAAGAAAGCGTTCAAAGGATACAGTTAGCTGCAGAGAGGTTTGGCACAGAGCCCTTGATACTTATCGATATGCAGGGGCCGGAGCTGCGGATCGGAAGTTTTGAAGGACGGATGATCCTTAAACAGAAGGACCTTGTATACATGGGAGAGAAGGGAATCCCTGTGGATAAAAAGATCTTAGGGCATCTTGAGATAGAGGATGAGATCCTTCTTGATGACGGTAAGATACTGGGCAGGGTCACAGAAAAGGGAAGTGATCTTGTCAGGATAAGAATAGAGCGTCCCGGCACCCTTACCGGCCGCAAGAGTATAGCTGTTGTCGGCAGGGATATAAGTCTTGGAGCTGTCTCGGAAGATGACAGGGCCAATCTGCAGGTTTCGTCTGAGCTTGGAATATCGGGGATAATGCAGCCCTTTGTGAGAAGCAGGAAGGACCTTGAAGAAGTGCGCAGGGCTCTTTTTGAATGCGGCTGCAGCAAGATGAAGATTTTTGCCAAGATCGAGAACAGGGCGGGGATAGAGAATCTTGAGTCCTATTTTGACCTGTGCGATGAGATAGTAATAGCCAGGGGAGATCTGGGAAACAGCATGCCTTTGTGGGAGCTGCCAAGAGCCCAGAAGGATATAGCGGCGCGCTGCAATAAATGCGGAATGCCCTTTATGGTGGTGACCCAGATGCTGTCATCCATGGAGAACAGCCCCGTTCCCACCAGGGCAGAGGTCAGCGACATCTACAATGCTGTAATGGACGGAGCTGCCTCGGTGATGGTGACGGGAGAGACCGCCATTGGCAAGTATCCGGTAGAGGTCATACGCTATCTTGCGAAAACAGCCAATATGTGAAATGCTACCAGGCTTCAAAAGTTTTTGTTGAAAAAGTATCGATTAACGTGTATATTAAGTTGTGCACAATTGATTCTGCGCTTTATTGTTTTGCAGATCATGAAAACTGTAGATTGTCCTATGTGAGGTTATGATTATGAAGATAAAAGCTTTTGAAGTTGTTGATATGACTACAGGTTCGCCCTGGAAACAGATTCTTAAGTTCACTGTTCCCATGCTCCTTGGCAATGTGGTGCAGCAGCTCTACAGCACGGTAGACAGCATCGTGGTGGGCAGATATGTCGGTGACAACGCACTGGCCGCAGTTGGCAGTGCAGCTCCGATACTGAATCTTTTGCTGGTGCTCTTTATCGGTATCAGTATGGGTGCAACCATAATGGTGGCTCAGTACCTGGGAGCCAAGGACAGAAATGCCCTGTCCTGGACCATAGGAAACTGCTTTACACTGATCTTCATTGCTTCCATTGCAATGACAGTGGTAGGTGTTGCCATAACAAGGCCGATGCTGGCTCTTTTACGGACACCCGAGAGCATCATGGACTGGTGCTCAGACTACCTTATCATCCTGTTCCTTGGCAGCATAGGTCTTGGCTTTTACAATATCCTCAGCGGCGTATTAAGAGGTATGGGCGATGCCATGTCCGCCCTTGTATACCTGGTAGTAGCCAGTGTCATCAATATCGTTCTCGATATCCTCTTTGTTGCAGCCTTTGGCATGGGAGTTTCAGGTGTTGCTCTGGCCACCATTATTGCCCAGGGTATATCCGCAGTTCTTTGTATCAACAGACTCAGAAAAATGAATGATGTCTTTGACTTTGGCCCCAGATTCTTTAAGTGGGACAGCCACTACGCAGGACAGATCATCAGACTTGGCTTCCCTTCAGGTATCACACAGGCCATCTTCTCCATGTCCATCGTCCTTGTGCAGTCGCTGACCAACTCCTTCGGCGAGCAGCTCATCGCGGCCAATGTAATAGTACAGCGTGTGGATGGTTTTGCAGTGCTTCCTATTTTCTCTTTTGGCTCTGCACTTACTACCTATGCAGGACAGAACATCGGCGCCGGCAACAGGGAGAGAGTAGAAAAGGGCTCAAGACAGGGACTTATCATGTCACTTATGTTTTCAGCACTGATCGTGGCCATCATACTTCTTTTCGGCCGCGGCCTTATGAGCATCTTTACCCAGACCACAGAGCTGGTTGATCTTGGTATGCACATCATGAGGATCCTGGCCACAGGCTACATACTTATGGCAATCATCCAGGCACTGACCGGTGTCATGCGTGGAGCAGGAGATACAGTTACACCCATGTGGATATCCATCATCGAGACCTTTTTCCTGCGTATGCCATTGGCCTACATTATGGTTCATTTCAGTAAATCAGAGAGCCTGCCTCTTGGCAATCAGGACATGATATACTGGTCCCTTCTGATCGCCTGGGCCATCGGTGCAGCCATGAGTATCCTTTTTTACAGGTTTGGAAACTGGCGTAAAAAGGGAATATCCCTTTAACAATTCATTTTCCCCTGAACAGGTGTTATGATAAAAGAAATGATTCATACACATTAATTGATAGTGTAAAGCAAGTTATGAAAACTGTAGACCGTCCTAAGGGATCCACCGCAAGCGGTACCCCTTAGGACCAAAGCTGGGGGAAAAAAATGTACTATCTTATCAGAAATACCCTTGAGGAATGTAGTGCCGAGCAGTGCCACGATGCAGATGCTCCCTTTGTTGCTGTTCTTTCTCCGCAGCAGTGGCAGGAGCAGAGCGAGAATTTTGACATGGGCATTGATTTCGACATGATCAATAATGAAGAGATACTTACCACCAAGGCAGAGGTCAACTACGACTCTCTTACCGGTACCTTCTGTATTCCGGTGCAGTCGTCAAGGACAGAGACTCCTCTGAGCTTTTCCTTTGCTCTTGATGAAACGGGAATTGTTTTTATCGACAAGGACAGGAACGTCCTGAATCTGATAAAGAGGATACAGCGCAACAAGAAGTGGCGTAAGCCCTCTCTGGAGCGGTTTTTGTATGACTTTCTGGAACTTATCATCCACAACGATCTTCAGATAATGCAGCGCTATGAGCGTGAACTGGACAGCATAGAAAAAGAAATCATGGATAACGCCGAGGATGCCCATATCCAGCGCAACAACGAGATCCGCGGCGACATAAGGGATCTGCGTATTCACTACGAGCAGCTGCAGGACCTTGGTCAGGAGCTGGAAGAAAATGAAAACGGCTTTTTTACCGAGGAGAACCTGCGGTATTTCCATATGTTCTCCAGCAGGGTGGACAGACTCTACGATGCAGCAACTCACCTTCGTGACTACACCATCCAGCTCAACGACCTGTATCAGTCACAGCTCGATGTCAAACAGAACCGCATAATGACGGTCCTTACGGTGGTTACCACGATCTTCATGCCCCTTACCCTGATAGTTGGCTGGTACGGCATGAACTTCAAGTATATGCCTGAACTGGACTGGGTTTTCGGATATCCTGTGATCATCGTGCTCAGCGTACTGATTGTGGCGGGCAGTCTGACTTTCTTTAAGGTCAAGAAGATTCTATAAAGTGAGGGCCGTTTTATGATAAAAGATGGATTTGTTTATTTTGCGGTACTGGTATTTTATGAGCCTGTTCTGATCACAACTTAATATATAAATCAAATAACTGATAATGATAGTGCAGATCAAGTTATTAAAAAGCAGACCGTCATAAGGAAGAACAGAAAATGAAAAAGATATCACTTAGCAAATATACTGATTTTATAGTGGATAAGACTATTGAGCTGTTAAACATCGATTCGCCCACAGGCTACACCAAAGAGGCTTCAGACTGGGTTAAAAAAGAATTTGAGGCCCTTGGATTTGAGACCACAGTTACCAATAAGGGCGGAGTAATAGTAAATCTCGGCGGCAAAGATAAGAAGAACGGACTTTTACTTGAGGCCCACACAGATACTCTCGGAGGCATGGTTGCCACCATCAAGGACAATGGAAGACTTAAGCTTACAAACCTCGGTGGTATGAATCCCAACAATGCCGAGACAGAAAATGTCAGGGTTGTCACTAAGTTTGACGGCATATATGAGGGGACCTTCCAGCTCAACAACGCATCGATCCATGTCAACGGCAAATACGATGAGGAGAAGAGAACCTGGGACAACTGCGAAGTGGTCCTTGATGAGGATGTTAAGAAAAAAGAGGACACTGAGAAACTTGGAATCTCAGTGGGCGATATCGTATGCTTTGAGCCTAATGCAAGGGTTACTAGATCAGGCTATATCAAGTCAAGATTCCTTGATGACAAGCTAAGCGTCGGTATTCTGCTGGGACTTGCCAGATATATCAGAGACAAGAAGGTAATTCCGAAGAGAGCTCTTTATGCTCATATAACTGTATTCGAGGAAGTTGGGCACGGAGGATCGGGCAGTGTTCCCGAGGGATGCACCGAAGCTATCTCAGTGGACATGGGATGTGTAGGAGAAGGACTTACCTGCACAGAAAAACAGGTTTCGATCTGTGCCAAGGACAGCGGCGGTCCCTACAGCTACGAGATTGTAAAGGCCCTTGTGACAGCTGCCAGGGATAGCGGAGCAGACTATGCGGTTGACATCTACCCTCACTACGGAAGTGATGTGGAGGCAACTCTGCGCTCAGGTAACGATTTAAGGCACGGACTCATCGGAGCGGGCGTCTATGCTTCTCACGGATATGAGAGAAGCCACAGGGACGGTGCCGAAAATGTGCTGCGCCTCCTTATCGGATATGCACTGTAAATATTAAAAATGAATATAATAACACAAAAATAGAATCGCTATTGCGTGTATAGTGAGATAATTCATAATGAAAAGTTATGGATTATCTCTTTTTGTATTAAGCGGAGCATAGATTTATGTACAGTCATGCTTTATAATGAGTCGGTGTGGTCTCCGGGGATGCAGATGAGGGACCCCAAAGGTGTTGATGCATGATAATAAATACAGGACAGAGAACGGATATTCCGGCTTTTTATCCCGAGTGGCTGGCAAACAGATTTAAAGAGAAGATTGTATGTGTAAGGAATCCATTTAATCCGGAGCAGGTCAGCAGATACAGTCTTAGCCCTGAAACAGTGGATGTAATAGGATTTTGCTCCAAGAATCCGGCGCCGTTTTTTAAATATATGGATGTGGTCAGGGATTATGGACAGTACTGGTTTGTCACTATTACTCCCTACGGAAGGGATATTGAGCCAAATGTTCCAGACAAGCACAGGATCCTGGAAGATTTTAAGACGCTTTCAGAGATGGTGGGAGTAAACAGTATAGGCTGGAGATATGATCCTATCCTTGTCAATGACAGGTATACTGCAGAGTACCATCTGAAGGCCTTTGAACAGATGGCTTCGGATCTTTGCGGATATACTAAAACTGTAGTTATCAGTTTTATTGATCTGTATGAGAAGGTCAAAAGAAATTTCCCTGAGGCCAGAGCTGTTTCGAGACAGGACAAGCACTTTCTGGGGAAAGAGATCATCAGGATTGCTGCTTCTTACGGTATGACAGTAAAACCCTGCGGAGAAGGGCAGTTTTTGTCAGAGTATGGTGCTGACTGCAGCGGATGTATGACTGTTTCCACCTATGAAAAAGCTATTGGACAGAAACTTATGGTTCCGAGCAAAAAGCCAGCAAGAGCAGAATGCGCCTGTTATCTGTCCGGAGATATCGGGGCCTACGACAGCTGCGGACATCTGTGCAGGTACTGCTATGCCAATAATGATATAGAAGCTGTAAAAAGAAATATGAAACTAAACGACCCTGATTCCCCTTTTTTGATAGGCAATTACAGAGAGGGAGACATCATTCATGATGTGAAGATGGTGTCTTATATCGATAATCAGCTGAGTCTTTTCTGATACCGGAGGAAACTATACAGGAATGGATCAAAAGGATAAACTATACACTCTTTCACATACACTGATGCTGCTGGTGGCATCATTCTTTTGGGGTACAACCTTTGTTGCACAGAGCCTTGGAGCAGAGTACGTAGGAGCAGGAACTTATCTGGCACTTAGAACTTACATAGGAATTATGTTTTTGCTTCCCTTTGCAATATACAGGGACAGAAAGGAAAACAGGGGTTTCCGGAAGGAAGACCGCAGGCAGGAGCTGGAGGCCTTCATAAAAGGCGGGATGCTGGCAGGTCTTTTTATATTCCTGGCAAGCTTTGCACAGCAATATGGTATTGCCTACACTTCTGTTGCAAAGGCGGGCTTTCTTACTGCGCTGTATGTGGTATTTGTGCCCATCATCTCTTTTTTCTTCGGACGAAGATTTGATAATAAGCTTTGGATCTGCGTCGCGCTTTCCGTGGCAGGCCTGTATCTTTTATGCATGAAGGGAAGGTTCTATCTTGAAATGGGAGATGCCTGTATGGTTCTCTCTGCCATCGGCTTTTCTATCCAGATTCTGGCAGTTTCCAGATATTCAAAGCGGATCGACCCTGTTAAGCTCACAATCTCACAGTTCATAGTAGAAGCTGCTCTTGCCACAATAGTAATGGTTGTGCTGGAAAAACCTGACATGGCTTCGATTCACAGCGCTCTGCCGGCAATCCTGTATGCAGGAATTTTCAGCAGCGGCATCGCATATACGCTTCAGGCCCTGGGACAAAAGAATCTTAACCCGGCCATCGCTTCCATAGCCATGTGCCTTGAGAGTGTATTTGGAACCTTATCCGGCTGGATCGTACTTGGACAAAAACTGTCGCTTCGTGAAGCACTGGGCTGCGTATTGATGTTTGGTGCAATCGTGTTATCGCAGTTTATGGGAACTAAGGACCAGTGATATGATCAAGGCTCTTTTGGAGCAGAAATGTGCGTATAGTTACTACGATATGATGAAAAAAACAGCAGATCAGTAAGTCAGTCCATACCCGCATTCAAGCCATGGAGTCTGTGATTCTATGCCTGCGTCGTCGGCATACCATGGACTTGGGAGCCTTCCGGTAAAGTCTGCGTCTCCGCAGAGGACTCTGGCGACGCCCTGACCTTCGCTGCCTGGAAGGTAGCCCATGACAACGCCATCCCACTGATCGATGTAGTCTTTTATGAACACATTTCTTCCGGCTATGACAAGACATACGATGGGTTTGCCCAGCTCTTTTGCCAGGTCAATAGCTGCTTTGTTGCCCTTAAGTCCATGCTCACCGCAGATGTCCATATTTACTGCGTCGCCGTTCCATTCTGCATAGGCATCCTCTCCAAGGACAAGGAGAGTGGCATCAGCTTTAGCGGCATCCTTTTCATCTGTGATCACGGTTATGTCATGAGCTGAGGCAACATCTTCAAAGCCCTGTTTGATTGATGTGACACCCGGGATTGTGGTTCTGGTGCTCTTGTTCCAATCTATGGTCCAGCCGCCGCACTGTGAGACGTGGTTGTCCATAGCAGGTCCCATGATGTACACACTGCTTCCTCTTTTGAAGGGAAGGATATTGTTGTCGTTCTTTATGAGAACCTGGCTCTCTTCAACCAGCTTTTCTGCGACCTGACGGTATTCTGCCGAGCCGGTTTCACTTTTTGCTGTCTCCATGTTCTTAAGGAAAGGATCTTCGAACAGGCCAAGATCTTTTTTGACCTTCAGTATCCTGAGCACTGCATCGTCGATGCGTTCCTCCTTGATATCCCCGTTATTAACGGCCTGGACAATGATCTTTCTTGCGTGCTCAAAAGTATCAACTTCCATGAGCATATCGATTCCTGCGTTGACACTGGTAATGACCTGCTGGTCGTAGGTGGCTGGCGAAGTGTTTTTTACTGAATCCCAGTCACTTACAATAAAGCCTTCAAAGCCCATGTCATTTTTGAGAATATCAATGTACTTCTTGTTCTCATGCATCTTTACGCCGTTTAGGGATGAGTGGCTTATCATTATGGTCTTAACCCCGGCGTCTATCTGTGCCTGATATACGTTAAGCAGCTCTTTTATCTCATCGTCAGTAAGACTTGAATCGCCTCTGTCCATTATACTTCCAAGCTGTTTTTCACCGGTTCCGTATGAGATGTTGCCGTCTGCAAAAAAGTGCTTGGCGCAGGCGGCTATACCTGCGTCCTGCTGGCCCTTCGTATAGGCAGTGGAGAGGCGCTTGATTGTATCAAGATCTGACCCATAGCTCTCATAGGTTCGTCCCCATCTTGGATCGACCGACTGTGCCACACAGGGAGAGAAGTTCCAGAGCATGTGGCAGAGTTTGGCTTCGTCGGCAGTTATCTGGCCGACCCGGTACATCAGCTCTTCATCGTTGGCGGCGCCCATGCCTATGTTGTGGGGGAAAATAACGGCATCAAGGCAGTAGTTTACACCGTGGACATCGTCCTGACCGTACAGATAAGGAATCCCTGAATCTGATCTGACCGCAGCCTCCTGGAAACTGTCCACATATTGCTGCCAGTTTTTGTAATCAAGGGTTTCAGCCTTGGACAGGATACTGCCGTAGTCGAAGGTGAGCATTCCGTTTTCGTCTACGCTGTAGCAGGCAGGCTGAACCATCTGTGCAGCCTTCTGGTCCAGAGTCAGCTTTTTAAGAATCTCCTCAGGAGTCTGACCTGCATATTTTGAAGTGTCCGATGCAAAGCCTTCGGAAGTGGTACCTGTTGCTGAGCCGGCTTCCGGAGCGGAGGTTACGACCTGGGATTTGGCATTGTCCGCATTGCTTTCGGGGACAGCTGCCTTTCCGCAGCCTGTTAGCATTCCTGCGGTAATTGCGGTTGAGAGTAGTATCCATATTAGTTTTTTCATCTTCATGGCTGAATTCCTCCAGTTGTGATCCTAAGGGGGTACCGTTTGCGGGGAGTCAATGGGGGACGTTACAGTTGGACTCATCCATTGCTTCAGTGATTTAGCGCCCAGTTCATTGCTTTTGAGACTGGGTGATACAGGACGAGCATGATCGTGAAATTGCCCGCACAGTGTATGAAGTCCCACGGAATGCCGGCTGCCCACCATGTGAAAGCCGCTCTGAAACCGGCAGCAATACCGCCTCCGGACATTCCTATAAAAAAATATGGGATGGAGCATAGACCGCCAAAGCACAGGCCGAATATTCCGGAGACGATCGCCCACAGGACGGGAGATGTGTTCTTTCGCAGAATCCAGGTGATAAATACAAGAAGCGGCCAGACGTAAAGGTACATGAACCACCAGAGATGGATGCCGTAAAGGGCCCCTTCAATCAGGATAAACACAGGGACTACTGCAACTATCTTCCATCCAATTAATAATGTGAACATTATTAGCCAGAAACTTGTGAGTTCAATATTTGGCATACTGCTGAGGGCAAATTTTGATACCTCTATGACGGCCACCATGAGCCCGATCCTGGCTATATCCAATATGGAAAACTGACTTTTACTGTGCTTTTTCATATGTCCAGGTATAGGTTGAACCACTTTCTACAGGCTGTGAGTCGGCTCCATATTGTCCGTATTCTCCGTTGACATAAAGTGCCCAGTAAGCGCCATCTTCGGCATAGATTGCCTTCTCTCCATTGACATAATCAACCATGATTCCATAGTCACTGTCTGATCCGGAATATGAAAAGCCTGAGCCGTTAGCAGCAAGCTCATCCATTGCCTGGATCAGGAATTCTGCATCTGTCGAGAGGGAATAATCAGTTGTGCTTCCATTGCCTGAGGTCACCTCGATAACTATATCCTTTGATCCGGCTTTTGCTGCAGGCTTATTAAACGCATATATGACCGCAAATACAGCGACCAAAGCTATAAGGATAATCGATCCGATAATGATACTTTTTTTCTTATTTGTTTCCATATATTTTTTTCCCTTTCTGCTATGAATCAATAGGTGAGTGAGTTTCCTGTTCGCAAGTATTCATTATAGTAGTCGTGCCACCCGGGAGTCAATGGGGGGAGTCAAGGGGGAGTCAAGGGGACGGTTCCAATGTCATTTAGATAAGAAAATGCAGTAAATGCGAAATAGGCACGCGACGTTCTTCAGATTATACAGTAGCGTGGACATCTACGTGACACAGCTTTATCTTTAGACTGTTATCACGTAGTTTCGCAATGATTTTCTGGCATTCTACGTGATACACCCCGTTAACAAGCCTCTCCTCACGTATTTTTTCCAAATATCTGTTTATTTTTACGTGTTCTACTACTAATAAAGAGCTGCATCTCACGTAGACGCTATAGATATCATGCTTGTTGCTCTGTCACGTCTTTTTCTTATCTAAATGGCATTGGGACGGTTCTTTTGACTCCCCTTGAAAAGAGGAGTCAAAAGAACCGTCCCATTGACTCCCCAATTGTGTTATCGTAGTTTATGGGAAAAAAGGACCAATGATATGTTCCGAGCTCTTTTGGAGCAGAAAGGAAAATCAGATGATAAGAACGGCTGTTATCGGTGTAGGAAACATGGGAAGTAAATACGCTTCCATCATACAGGATAAGCGCGTAAGCGGGATGGAACTGTCTGCGCTTACAAGAGTTAAGGATCCATATCGGGAAGAGCTTTGCAGATCAATTGACAGCGGGATTCCAGTATTCGAGAGCGCGGATATACTGTTTGAGGCAGTGGAAAAAGGGACACTTCAGATTGATGCGGTCATTATCGCAACGCCGCATTATGCCCATGAAGAACTGGCTGTAAGAGCCTTTAAAAACGGACTTCATGTTCTTTGCGATAAACCTTCAGGCGTTTACTCCAGGCAGGCACGCCTTATGGAGGAAGCTGCCGATGATTCGGGAAAAGTGTTTTCCATGGTCTTTAACCAGAGGACTCTTCCGGTGTATAAGCAGCTCAAGGAGATTGTTTCAAGCGGCAGATATGGAGAACTTAAGCGGGTAAACTGGATCGTGACGGACTGGTACCGGCCCGAGAAGTATTACAAGTCCAGCTCCTGGCATGCTACCTGGGATAAGGATGGCGGTGGAGTTCTTTTAAATCAGTGTCCTCACAATCTGGATCTTCTCCAGTGGATATGTGGCAATCCGGCAAGAGTTCAAGGGTTCTGCCATGAGGGCAAATTTCACAACATAGAAGTGGAAGATGATGTAACCGCATATCTGGAGTGGGAAAACGGTGCTACCGGAACATTTATCACCTCTACAGGAGATGCCCCGGGCATAAACAGACTTGAGATATCCCTTGAGGAAGCACTGATCGTCTGTGAAAACGGCTTGATCAGGATCGGTGAACTGGCACAGGAAATGGGCTGCAAAGAAGCTGATTACCGCAGGAATTCCACAGATTATTTCCGAAAGATAAAAGGGACCTGGTCTGAGATACTGCCGGACAAAGAAGAGCATCCCTATGAAAAGGTCATTCAGTGCTTTGCGGATGAAATAAACGGAACAGGTAAGAGTATAGCAGATGGCAGACAAGGCCGGTTAAGCCTTCTGATGTCCAATGCCATTTACCTGTCATCCTGGGAAAAGCAGCTGGTGGCCATTCCCAGGATAGGGAGTGAAGAAGAGATTATATTTGAGCAGAGGTTTGAAGAGGCTCTAAATATAAAGAAGAATAAAGCATCAAAAATGTCCGTATAGTAACAACAAATGATGTACAATAAGCACGTTGTCCAGTATTCTACGGACAAAAGAGAGGAGAAATCAAGATGAAGAAAAATGCGGTAGCTCTATTATTTGCTTGCGCTGTATTATCTCTGTCTGCTTGTGGACAAGTAGAAACACAGGAGTTGGTAGAAACAACGGCGGTAGATGAAGAAGCACAGGAGGAAACATCTGCTCAGAAGGAAACCGAGACAAATGAAGCTGCTTTGGAGACTGTTGAAGCGGCTGAAACAGAAACGGAGGAAGCATCGGAAAGCAACGAATCCGTTGAAATGACACCGGAGGAAATAGCGAATATATCTCATAATTATAAGTGGGGTATTATGGAATATGAGGGAGAGGACAGCTTCGTAATGGAAGTAAAGACAAGCGGTTCTCCAATAGCGGCAGGTTCAACCATTGATTTTACTGCCTTGAACAGTATTTTTGATTATAAGCCTTTTACCCAAATCACCTGCGGTGAGCTTGTGATTGATAAGGAAAGCAACCCTGATTGGGCTACGGATGGCTCAACGGACGGGATTTTCGGTTTTATCGGTGAAAACTTTTCTCTTTCTACGGATGAGGAAGATGCAAAGAAAGGAGAGCCGCTTACGGTCGCATTTTCATACACAGGTGGCGACGGTTCACTACATGAGTTTTCGATTACATGGATGCTCGACGGTACTGCGGAGGTCAGCGAAGGTGCTATAACAGAAGAATGAAGGGTGAGTCAAAAGAACCGTCCCAATGTCATTTAGATAAGGTGACCCCCTGTCCCCGATTTTTAAAACTTAATAATTCATTGTTAAACAGAGGTGAAAATCCTCTGTTTTTTTGCACTTTTTTTCAAAAAGTGCTTGACAAGTCAGTCAAAAAATGTTGCCGCGCCTTGATTAGATGACGTTTTTCAAGGAGGTATTCATATGCACAGCATTTCTACTGACGAGATCAAAGAGATGTTACTTTCCGAAATTGATTCTCTCTTGGACCAGAGGGAATTATTTCTTACAAATCCAAAATCTGACTTTACCAGAACTAAAAAGATTTCTTTTGAGCAGACTGTCATATTCCCAATGATCGCTGCTTCAAATGATATCGCCACCGAGCTATTGGATTATATAGGCGAGCAGAAGCTCCCCATGCCATCCGCATTAGTCCAGCGCAGAAACCAGATTAAACCGGAAGCTTACAAAGCATTATTTAACAACTTCACAAAAAGAATTCCTGTTCCCAATGATTTCAATGGCCATCAACTTGTTGCCTGTGATGGCTCGCGAATCAATCTCCCTTATCATCCATCTGATGAGTCTAGTTTTA
>JAEEGL015324487.1_pt1 | contig 28440 bp, 16 predicted proteins | sample 9134231 | NCBI WGS metagenome assembly JAEEGL01 (sample SAMN16246548, study PRJNA631951) | gut metagenome | biome: gut microbiome; feature: rumen; material: fiber-attached | host: Bos | place: Iran: Karaj | collected 2018-10
GTCAAAGACCGTACCAAACCTCGCAAGATCCATGTATATTACAAGTTCCTCGATGAGGGGCTGAAAGACAAAAGAAACGCTCTCGTCCAGTGAGAGCGTTATAAAATCAATGTTCTGTGTCCATATGAGAAGTGTTCATTGTAGGTCAGGTAACCCGGCTTTCCGTCTTTGCCGTCAATGCGTGCATATTCCTTGTCTATATGGTTTTTATCGTAAGCAGTTCCTGCGCCGCCTTTCAGTTTAGTACAGCCTTTGAACTCATTCCCGTCAGTTGATTCATATGGACCTTCTACTTCATCAATAAGCTCCATCAGGTCTATTACATGATTAGTATTCCATAGATCGAATACATAAATTGTTTCCAATTCAACGCAGTTGTAAAACATCTCCCACATATCCGTAACATTGGATGTGTCAAAGTTGCTCAAATCCAGAGAAGTCAGATTTAAGCAACAATAGAACATATCGCTCATATTCGTTACATTGGATGTGTCAAAGCTGCTCAAATCCAGCGAAGTCAAATTACGGCAAATACCAAACATATATCTCATTGTCGTAACCTTGGATGTGTCAAAGTTTCTCAGATCCAGCGAATTCAAACTGGAGCAACCGCTGAACATGCCGCTCATAGTCGTAACATTAGATGTGTCAAAGTTTCTCAGATCCAGCGAATTCAAACTGGAGCAATCGCAGAACATGCAGCTCATATTCGTAACATTAGATGTGTCAAAGTTGCTCAGATCCAGTGAAGTCAAACCAGTGCAGTTGTCGAACATACGCTCCATAGTCGTAACATTAGATGTGTCAAAGCTGCTCAGATCCAGTGAAGTCAGTTCTTCGCAATTTCTGAACATTTCGCGCATATTCCAAACATTGGATGTGTCAAAGTTGCTCAGATCCAGTGAAGTCAGTTTGCATCTCTCAAACATACTGTTCATGCATTTAACATTAGATGTATCAATGCCACTGAGATTCAGTTCTATATTACGCAAGCCGTAAAACATTCCCTCCATATTTGTGACAGCAGAAGCATCTGCTTTGGAAAGATCAATAATCTTCGTCTTGGTCCATGGATTGTAAGCATCGGAATAGGTACCAAACAAATAATCACAGTGCGCCGGCAGCACACAGTCATCTGCCGCAACAATGCTTTCAACCGCATGATTACCCCAGTATCCCTCGATCTGCTCTTTTGTCACCGCGCCGCTCAGCGTCAGCACGCCGGTTTCCTCATCCAGCGTCACGCTGCCCGCCGCGTGTGCCGTCAGCGGTGTGTTCAGCAGTTCCGCGCCGCCCGGCACAGCAGGCAAAGCCCCGCCCAGCATTGCCAGCGCCATGGCAGCAGCCGCTGCCGCCTTCAATCGTTTTTTCATCATAAAACCTCCTTTTCATGTACAGCATGCAGGCTCCGACACCACCCAAAACATCAGAGCCCTTTGGACGATTGCGGCTAATGCCGCGCTTCTGAAATAACGCCAAGTACATTTTACCATATATTTAACATGCTGTCAAGAAAAATTCTTGCCATTTCGGATCGTTTTTCGATTGTGAACCGGCGTTTGCCGCAGAAACCGATTATGTTTCATTGCCGCAGTGCTGTTCCAGATATTTCAGGATATGCGCACCGCGTTTTTCGTAAAAGCGGCGAAGCGTCTGCACCTCCGCGTCATAGTTCTGCTCTGCGCGCTTACCGCCGGGGCCGCTGCACCAAAAGCGGTTATAGGTATCCACCGCAGGCTGCTTATAATCCGCCGCAAGCGCCGTGATCGCTGCGTCCACACGGTCTGCGGCAAAATCCTGCTCCGCGATCTCCCGGAACGTGCGCACGAAATCCTGCCGGAAGCCCTCATTTTTCAATGCTGCCGCAAACAGTTCCCCGAGGAAGCAGTCGCTTTCCAGCAGCTTTGCAAAGGTATCCTCCTGCGGCTGCGCCTCACCGTAAATGCCGGTGCTGTATTCCGTATCAAACATGAGAAAGCGCCATTTTCCGTCCGCATAGGGATTCTCCGGATCCGGCAGCTCGGCCTTCCACATCGCGGAATTGCTCGCGCCCCAGTTCGCGTTGTTCATGTAGATCTCGCTGCTGATGTATTCCATGAAGCCCTGCATATCAATCCGCGCGCAGATGTCCGCATAGGCAGCCGGATCAGAAAGATCCGCCTTCCGGATGTCCGCACGGAGCTGCTCCCACTGTGCAAAGCATTCCTCCGAGCCTGCATCGAGCGTTTCCTTCTTCACGATGCAGACCTGCTTTTTCGGGATGCCGTAATGCGCCTTGATAAACGAAGCATCGAGCTTTTCCGTGATCTCATACTGTCCCCAGTATTCGCCGTCGATGAATACGGTACACGGCGTCATGCCCTGCGTCAGAAAATGTCTGCCGGACACAAGCGACTGGTTCAGCTTGTCGCGGAACCGCGTATACTGCGCATCGTTTCCGCCGTTGCGCAGGATAAAAGAATCAAACTCCGTAACGGGTTCGCCGCTGTATTCTGCGGTCACTTTGCCGCCGAACAGGTCGTATTCCAGCTTGGATTTTCCGTAATCCTTCCGCGCATAGACATTCAGGCTTTTCTGCGCATAGGAGCGCGTCGCGCCGCCGTGAATACGAATGCCGACATCCTGCGTCAGCACCGGCTTGCCGTCTGCAAAGATCTGCATGGACGCCGGGCGCTCCCAATCCCTGCCCTTTTGCGTATAATTCGCGGGCGTGTGCCACGGGGGCGTTTCGGGATCATACTCCGCGCTGTTTTTCCAGTCGTCATAGGACTTGCCGAGGACATAAATGCCGGTATCATAATCAAACAGACTGCTTTCGTCCGTCAGCAGCGATACGACAGCGCCGTTCTGATACTTCTCATCCAACCCGATGAAATAGGTCTGCGCAGATGCACAGCTCTGCTCGCCCTTGTCATTGACGGCGATCGCCCGGACAACCGCAGCCTTGTCCACCGGTGCATCCGGCGCGGCGACCGGCATCGTATATCTGCTCTCCGGCGCGATCTCCGTATGTGCGCTGAGAATGTTCTTTTCCGCAGAGCGGTTCGCAAGCAGAATCGGTTCTGAATATCGAAGGCTCTTCGTTGTCGGCGCACTGCCGTCAAGCGTATAGTATATCTCCGTGCCTGAATCCGCGGTGAGCGTCAGGGATACGGCATCTGCATAAAAGCCGCCCTCCGCCGAAAACTGCGGGGGCGTGACCGCATCGGAAACGACCGTCTGCTGCTCCGGATCTGCGGCAGATGATGCCGGCGGATCCGTACTGCTGTGCTGCGGATGCTTTGTACAGGACATAAAAGTGATGCTGCCCGCAAGGAGCAGCAGTATCACAGACTGATATTTTTTGTTCATCGTTTTTCCCCCTGCCCCGGCTGCGCATCCATGCGGATCACCTGCCAGGCTGCTGTCAGGCGCTCAATGCTCCAGGCCGCATTCGCGGGCGAGGTCGAGGGCAGACGGACAGCCGCCCGATGCAGCACGGGCTTCTGATATTTTTCGTAGTATTTCGCGGCAGTTCCGCCGTTGACGAAAATCTCCCGGATCTTCGCTGCCGAAAGAATCGGCGTCAGGTCATTCGGGATTACATTGCGGATGCTGCTGTCGGACGAGCCCGTGATCTCACAGGACGCAATCACATCCCACAGCGCAATCCGGTGCGAAAGCAGAAACGCGCGCTTTTCTTCAACCGTCTGCGGAACCGCGCAGCCGAACACGGCGGCGGTCACACGCCAGAACCGGTTCTGCGGGTGGCCGTAGAAAAAGCGCTGCTCCCGGGATTTCACCGAGGGAAAGCTCCCGAGAATCAGAATCTCCGAATGCGCGTCGTAAAGCGGCGGAAACGGATGCTGTACATGCTCCGGCATACGCGCGCCTTACACGATGCCGAGCTGACCGAGAATCTGACGCTCCGCATCCGAAAGCCGGTTCTGGTCAATTTTAGACTGATACTGCTTTTTGATATGCTCGCGGACGGTTTCCGCTGTCTGCTGATATTTTGCATCCGGATCGGCGCCGCGATCCAGCAGAATCTTCACAGCTTCGACGTCGGCATTGTTCAATGCAGTTTCCAGATACTCCGCCTTCAGCTTCGCACCGTGGTCGAGCAGCAGCTTCAGCTTTTCCGCGGAATGCGCCTGAATCGCCTCCTCGGCGGGCGTGGTGCTGTCCTCGTCATCATCCTCGTAATTGCCGCGGAAGAACGAATACGCGCCCGCATCGGGATCGGCGCCGTTATCCAGCAGCAGCTTGACGGCCTTTGCATCCAGATGCGCAACCGCATAGCTCAGACTCTTTTTCGGGGAGAACATGCCGGTCATGAACTTGTCGCTCTGCCGGATTGTCATGAATGCGGACGGAAACAGCATACAGAGCCCGGCAATCAGCAGCCCTGCTCCGACGGCCTTCCGCCTGATTTTCTTAATTGCGTGCAGAATCAGCACGATTGCGATAACTGCGATGACCGCAAAGGGTATGCCCGTAATCAGCGACATAATATGATCTTTGACACTGCCGAGTTTATCCATGATTTAATCCTCCGTCTGCCGCTTGCGCTTGCGGTACTCCGTCGGGGTGATGCCGACGATCTTCTTGAACTGGTGCATAAAGTGGACATAATTGCTGTAACCGCTCTGGTCTGCGATGCAGGCAATGCTGTAATCGGTGCTGGCAAGCAGACGCTTCGACAGCTCAATGCGGCTGTTGATGACGTCCTGTGTGAAACTGATGCCGAAGCAGCGCGTATACAGCTTCTGGAAATAGCCGCGGCTCAGGATCAGATCGCGGCACATCGAATCTATGCTCCAGTCCTCCTGCGGATTGCTGTAAATCCGCTCGCGCAGATCGACAAATTCTCGGTAATAGGGCGAGGCCTTTTCATTGCGCCGGGATGCGCGGCTCTCCTCCAATTTGGCCGCCGCGATCTGCGTGATCTGCTCCAGCGTCATGTCCGGGGCAATATGGTCACAGAAGAAGCCGAAGCTGGCCGTGATCTTGTACGGCTTCAGCGAGCTCTGGTTATAGTGCTCCAGATAGCCGGAAATCGCGTACACCAGACGCTGACAGGCGTCCTCCTCATAGTCCTGATAGCCGATGATCGAAAACTCAGCATCCTCAATGCGGGCGCAGCGCTCGTAGGTCGTGCAGCTGTTGTTCATCGCATTGGCGAGCACGGTCACCGCGCTGTCGCCCTCGGAATGGCCGTAGGTTTCATTGACCTGCCGCAGCGAATCAAAGCTGGCATAAAGCAGCAGGAAGCGGCGGTGCTCATTCTTCGCTGCCTCAAAGCATTCATGCGCAAACTTCTGATAGCCCTCGTAATTATACAGTCCCGTCAGCGTATCGCGGATCGTTGTCAGGTAAATGCGGTTATTGAAGCGCTTTAAGTAGCTCTGCATCCGGACAAATTCCAGCGCCGTATTGACAACCGTCAGCCAGTCGCAGTACATCGCATCATAGGTTTCCATTTTGTCCCCGAAGCTCAGCGCCGCAATGCCGAACACGCGGTCATCATGATGCAGCGGGGTAAAGAAAAAGCAGGTCGGCTTGCTGCGGTCATCGTGCAGACGCGGCAGCATTTTGGAAGCCGGGAACGGCTTGGTCACAAGCGAACCCGTGGTGCTGTCGATATATTCCAGCAGCATATGCTTCGGGTAGCCCTCCCGGCGGTATTCGGACGGGTTTTCCAGCGCACCGCCGCCCTCCCAGTCCTCACAGAGGCAGAGGTAAAACTCACTGACGTCGCGGATCAGATACACATGATGCCGGATCACGTCCATGAGCCCCTCCAGCGTTTCCTGGGAGGTCATGCGCATACTCATATTACTGGTGCTGTACATCGCCTGGAAATCCTCCAGCCGGTCAGCCATGCGGATCTGTTTTTTCAGATACTCCGGATTGACGCCGCAGGAACAGCTCTCTCCGGTCAGCACGCCGATCTGTTCGGTCTGTACCATGGTGCAGCTTTCGCCGGTCATCATCTGATACAGCTTTGCGACGCCCTGTGCACCGAGCCGGAAATTCCGCCGGACAAAGCTGGTCAGCGGGATCATGCTGTGCGTTTCGGAAAGCGATGCATCATAGCCCGTGACGGACAGATCCTCCGGGATGCGGATGCCGCTGCAAATCAGCTCGTGACAGAGCGCCTTTGCCATGGCATCATTGCCGCAGACAATGCCCTGCGGCATTCTGCGCTCACCGGAAACCAGTTCCTTCGCCAGCTTTTTCGCCGAGCCGTACCAGTAATCGCCGTAAATCAGATCGGAATCCCTGACCGTAACGCCCGCCGCATTCATCGCGTCGCGGAAGCCGAGCAGACGCTCCTCAGAGGTATAATGCCCCTTCGGGCCGGTCAGACAGATCAGATCGGTCAGGCCGTGCTCGCGGATCAGATGCTCCGTAATCTCACAGAAGCCGCTGCGGTCATCCATCATCAGATACGGGAACGGCCCGGAATTGCTGTCCAGCACAAGCACGGGAATCTTCTGCTCGGTCAGGAGCGCGTCCAGCTTCTGCTTCTCCTCCTCCGAACGGATCGAATCCCGGAGATACAGAATGCCGTCCAGCGACGGATAATGCATATATTCAAAGATGTTGAACTCAGCCTTTTGATGCGCAGTCAGCTCCGGCAGATCGGTAATGCAGGAAAACACTGCAATATCAATATCCAGGGAAAATGCCTGCGCCATCATGCCCTTGATGAGCCTGCGCTGCATCAGCTGCTCCGCTTCACAGACAATGACGCCGATCAGAAGCCGTTTTTTCATAATGCCCTCTCCTATTCAAAGTCACCGCACGGCAGCTCATGCCGTTTCGGTTTTCGGTTTTGCAGATCCCCTCCGGATCCTCTGGATCAGCCGCCCGACGCCAAGGCTCAGCAGAACGGACAGCGCCATCGCTGCAAGAATGATGATGATCTGCACCGCCGCGCTGCTCTTCTGGCCGATTCGCATGGCGGAGAGCAGATTCTTGATAAAAATGTGAATCAGATACAGCTCCAGCGAAATGCCGCCGAGCGCGTTCAGTCCGGTACTGACTGCCCTGTTCGGGAAACGCTCCGACAGCTTTGCAAGCAGCATACTGATAAAAATGCCCGCGCCGCCGCAGCCGATGCGGTACAGCATCATTGCGGCATCGGGTTCGGCGCTGCTGAGGAAAAATGCCGAGATAAACGGAATCAGCATCAGGACGGCATAGCCTGTCACAATCTTTGCAAGGCGCTGATCCTGCCTGCCGAAGAGCAGGCCGCCCGTCAGGGATCCGGCCAAAAAGACCGGAATGCGCGTGGATGCAATCTCGTATTTGTCATATATCTCCCGCGCCAGGAAAAACTGCGCAAACACAGCAGCAAAGCACAAAGCCATGAGCAGTACGATGAAGCCTGCACGCTTTTCCTGCAAACGGAAGATCAGCGGATACAGCAGGTACAGCACAAGCAGCAGCGACACGTACCACACCGTGCGGTTGCCGTGCGTCCAGAATGAAAGCGTTGTCCAGTCCAGCAGAAACATGCCCGCGCCTGTCTTTTTGAACAGGAAATCGGTCGCAAGCCAATACGGCAGGGACACCGCAAGCGTCGGAATCAGTACGCGGCTGATGCGCCTGCGGTAAAACAGCAGCGGACGGCTGTCCTTTGTCACGGAGCAGTACAGACCGATGCCTGAAAGAAACAGGAAGATATCCACGCCGATATTTCCGCACGAAAGCACCCTTGTCACAACTGGGATTTGCAGCGAATCATACAGGCAGGCGCCGAAATGGAACAGCAGGATCATCAGTGCGGCAGCCCCCATCACGGCGGCGCGGTGTTTGGAAATCTGACTGTAATCCATGTTACGGCTGATCCTGCTTCGGCAGCACGTCGCGGAGCGCCGATTCCAGATGAACCGAAAGCGCCTCCAGTGAGCTGTGTCCGCCGGGAATCACGCGCACATCCTTTGAAAGCGTTTTGCAGACCGCAATATTATCCGACAGAAGCGTATCCGCGTCCCCGCAGATGATGCGGCTCAGACGGTTGACGGAATACGCTGCAAGCGCCTCATACTGTCTGACATACGCCTCCGGAATACCGGACTGCGTAATCAGCGGGAGCGTGTGCGGATACATGCAGGGATTTGTCAGCAGACAGAATCTCTGCAAGCGGCGGCTCAGATGATCGGCATAAAACCCGCCGAGGCTCTGCCCGACGAGAATCACATCCGGATCGGATGCGGTTTTCAGCAGTTCCGCAATCAGATCATCCGGTGCCGTGTGCTCATAGTCGAGCGCCGGAGAGATAATCTGCTCTGCCGGAAAAAACTCGCAGAGCGCCCGGTAATTGCGGTTGTCCGCCGCGCCGAGAAAGCCGTGCAGATTCAGTATTTTCATATACATACTCCTTTTCGGATCCTGATATTACAATTTTACATCAGTATATCACAAAAAGACAGTTGTGTCAAGGCGTTTTGCTGAATTTCTGCGAAAAAAGCCGCTTTACGAAACAATATACCGGATACAATATAACAAGAAAGCCGGAAAGCACACGGCTCTCCGGCTTCTGAATATGCAGTTGGGAATGCGCTCAGACCATGGCCTCCTTGATGGCTGCAAACAGGTCGTCATAGCTTTCAAATGCGGGCAGCTGCGGATACTCCTTCTTGATCTGCTCGGTGGAGCGGAACAGGAATCCTGCCTTGCTCGCTAGAATCATGCCAAGGTCATTGAAGCTGTCGCCGCTCGCAATCGTTTCAAAGCCGATCGACTGGAGCGCCTTGACGGTGGTCAGCTTGGACTTTTCGCAGCGCATTTTATAACCGGTAATTGTGCCGTCCTCTGCGACCTCCAGCGAATTGCAGAAGATAGTCGGCATACCGAGCTTCCGCATCAGAGGCGCTGCAAACTGCGAGAAGGTATCGCTCAGGATGAGCACCTGGCCGAGCGCGCGCAGCTTATCCAGAAACTCCCTTGCGCCCTCCATCGGCTCAATCTGCTCGATTGTTTCCTGAATCTCTCTGAGGCCGAGGCCGTGCTCTTTCAGAATCGCAAGGCGATACTGCATCAGCTTGTCGTAATCGGGCTCGTCACGGGTGGTTCTCCGCAGCTCCGGGATGCCGCTGGCTTCTGCAAAAGCAATCCAGATTTCCGGGACAAGCACGCCCTCCAGATCAAGACAGGTAATATACATAGACATAATCGTTCTCCTTTTCATCATGCTTCTGCTGCGGATGCAGCGTTTGATTTATTATAGCATACTTTCTCCTATCCGTCAACCGTTCCGCTGCGGTTCGCGCAAAATACACGAAAAATTACCGTACAGATGACCGGTGCTGTCAAAAAGATTGTCAGATGTCTTGACGGCGGCGGATTTCTATGCTATAATCAAGATACGGGAAACCGGCTGTGTGTAAACAATCTGCGAAAGGAGTGATCGCCGTGAAAATTGCACTGAACCGTTCCGACTGGAGATTCTGGCTGCTCTATTGCCTCCTGCATTTCGGACTGCTGTGCTTCTCGCTCATTATCTTCAAATGGCTGTGGGCGCAGCTGAACAGCAGAACCTATGTCATCGACCTCAGTGAAGTCTGCTTTATTGCCGCGGCCTACGCGCTGATCCTGACAGTCAGCCGCCTGATCATCTACCGCATTGGCAAAAAACGCTATGAGAAGAACCCCGTTGACCGCCGCCGCAACAACCTGTTCCGCGAGTGATCAAAAGGGAGCTCCGACGGTTTTGCACCGGGACTTCGCCCCAGGCCCTGTCAAAGAAACAGGGTTCCATTGGCACACCATACTATGCGTACAAGAGAACGCCGACTGTTTATCAGCCGGCGTTTCAGTTTGCCGTAAAATGGTTTTACGACGGATTATAAGCTGTGTATTCATCGCATTTTTCTGTCAAACTGTCACAGAATCCGCAAGCTCTGCACAATCTCTATAAAAAGTCCACTCAAACAGCACAATTCTCCATTTACTTTTCCGGACAACTATGCTATAATAAAAATAAGTTCTGCGGACAACCGCAGACGGGATATGAAGAAATATGTACGGAAATCAAGGGGGTTACTTATGAAAACAAGCAAACGGATCTGTGCGGCGGCCGCTGCATTCGCAGTTTCGGTCTGCGCTGTCAGCGCGCCTGCACAGCTGCCCGCTGCTGCCTACGGCACAGGGCAGAATATCGCGGAATACCTTGACCGCGGCATCACTGCGGTCAAAACCGGCAGCGGAATGCTCGTCAGCTGGCGCTTTCTGGCCAATGACAGCGACACGGCCGAGTTTCAGCTCTACCGCGGCGACGAGCTGATCTACACATCATCCGCCGGAAAAGCAACCTGCTTCCTCGACAAGGGCGGAAGCGCTTCATCGACCTACCGCGTGGATACCTACGCGGGCGGCAAAAAGGTTTCATCCGATACCTGCACGATGATCTCCGGCAATTCGTATTTCGATATTCCGCTGGATATTCCGGCAGGCGGCACATCACCGGACGGCGTCCAGTACAGCTACGCCGCAAACGACTGCTCCGTCGGTGACGTGGACGGTGACGGCGTCTACGAAATCTTCCTGAAATGGGATCCGAGCAATGCGCATGACAACTCGCAGGCGGGCTATACCGGAAATGTCCTGATTGACTGCTACCGGCTGACCGGCGAGAAGCTCTGGCGCATCGACCTCGGAAGAAATATCCGTGCCGGTGCGCACTATACACAGTTTCTCGTTGCAGACTTTGACGGCGACGGCAAATGCGAAATGACCTGCAAGACAGCAGACGGCTCAAAGGATGCCGCAGGCAAGGTCATCGGGGACGGCTCCAAAGACTGGCGCAATCAGGACGGCTATGTCCTCTCCGGCCCCGAATACTATTCGCTGTTTGACGGCGCAACGGGAACGCTGCTCGATACCGTGGACTACGCATTCCCGCGCGGAACTGTCAGCCAGTGGGGCGACAAATACGGCAACCGCGTAGACCGCTTCCTCGGCACAGTCGCATATCTCGACGGCGTGCATCCGAGCGCAGTATCTATCCGCGGATACTATACCAGAATGACGGCTGTCGCATATGACGTGCAGAATAAGAAGCTGGTCAAACGCTGGACTTACGATTCCGGCTGGGATCAGCAGGCAGGCACCGGCTGGGGCAACGGCAACCATAACTGCATGCCCGCCGATGTGGACGGCGACGGCAAGGACGAGATTCTCTGCGGTGCGTTCACGCTCGATGACAACGGCAATGCGCTCTGGTGTACAAATAAGCTGCACGGTGATGCGATGCATGTCGGCGACCTGGATCCTTCCCATGCCGGGCAGGAACTCTGGGTCTGCCACGAGGCCGCACCCTACGGCGTTTCGCTGATTAACGCAAAGACCGGTCAGATCATCTGGCATGAGGACCGCGACAAGGATACCGGAAGAGCCTGTGCGGACAATGTATGGGCGGGCAATAAAGGCAGCGAATACTGGGGCTCCCGCTCGACAAAGGTCATCAACAGCGCGGGACAGCAGCTCAGCATGAGCACACCTGCCATGAACTTCCTGATCTGGTGGGACGGCGACCTCGAACGCGAGCTGCTCGACGGCAATACCATTACAAAGGTCAATCAGTCCGGCGGCATTGATACGGTGTTCACGGCAAACGGCTGCGATTCCTGCAACGGCACCAAGGCAACCCCGAACCTGTCAGCCGACCTGTTCGGCGACTGGCGCGAGGAGCTGATCCTGCACACTTCGGACAGCAAGTATCTGCGCATCTTCTGCACGCCGTATGAAACGGACGTCAGACTGACCACGCTGATGCATGATATGCAGTACAGAATGCAGGTTGCGACCGAGCAGAACTGCTATAACCAGCCGCCGCACCCGAGCTTCTATCTCGGCTCCGATCAGCCGCTGCCGGAACGCCCGTCTGTGACGATCAACGGCGGCGTAACGGTCAGCGACGGCCCGGCCGTCATCAACACTGAGCCGGTCTACCAGATCCGGAACCTCGGACGCGAATGGAACCTTTCCGCCCAGAACGGCAAGGCGATCCACACCGGGCCGACGCTCTCCGCAGAACAGCTGTGGAAATTCAGTGACCTCGGCGACGGACAGTATATGCTGATGAACGGCAGGGACGAGGTGCTGACATTCCCGGAGGGCAAGCCCTCCGTTACCAAAGATTTCCAGACCGGCGACAAGGCTGTGACGCTGAAACGGGTCAAGGGCGGTTATCTGATCATTCCGGTGACGGACGGCAGCGACGAAAACGTGCTCAGTTCAACGACGAGCAACGATCTGTTGCTGAAAGCATTTGAGGAAAGCAATACACAGATCTGGGTGCTTGAGGAGTTCAACGCACACATGGGCAAGCGCCCGAATATCACATTTGATATCAACGGCGACGGCAAGGTCACGGCCGCGGATCTCTCGGCATGGAAGGCCGCCTCGCTCTCCGGCACACAGAACGCTGCCACAGACTGCAACGGCGACGGCAAAACTGACAGCACGGATATGCAGATGATCCAGACATTCCTGCGCGGTGAAAGAGTGTTGTTCCGTGACGAATCCGTTTTCCGCATTCACAGCAATGCGATCGACGCCGGATGGGATGTCGGCATCGAGGAAACAGTCAACGAGGGCTTTAAGGCGCCTGCATACCTGAATCTCGACAACCGTGAGGGCAGCTTCGCGGAGTTTACGGTCTATGTGCCGGAATCCGGCGCAAACTTTGAACTCCGGTTCCGCTACGCAAACGGCAGTTCCAATAACCGAACGATGGCAGTCTGGATCGACGGCATGGATACACACGAAACCTTAGACTTCAGCTCCACCGGCTCCTGGACAGACTGGAAACAGGAAGCGGTATACAGCACGCGCATCGAAAACGGCTACAATACGATCCGGCTGATCTCCCAGACAAATGAGGGCGGCCCGAACCTCGATTATCTCGAACTGATCCCGCATCCGATCCCGCTGCCGGAAGGCTGAACGGATCTTCCCCGGTACCAATGAACCGGTCACAATCAGCCCGAAGGCGCAGCGCTTTCGGGCTGATACACTATCACAGACAGGAGAAATCCATGAAACGTAAACACATCCTCCGGTTCTTCGGACTGCTCTGCGGGGCGGCGCTGACCGTTCTCGGCGTTCTTCGCGGCGAGCCGGATACCATCCTGCAAAAGGCGGTGAAGCTATGTCTGGAATGCATCGGGATCGGGTAAAGCGGCATGATCGCTTCCGCCTGTGCGTACAGCTTCTCGCCGCAGCCGTCCTCAACGGCTACGCGGCAGGCTTTGCGGGCGGGCACATCTTCACGGGAAAGACCAAGGCCGTCTGCGTGCCGGTGCTCAACTGTTACGCCTGCCCCGGCGCGCTCGGCGCCTGCCCCATCGGCGCAATGCAGACCGTCGCCGCCGGAAACGGACGCAGCTTCTCGTTTTACGCTCTCGGCCTCCTCATGCTCTGCGGCACACTGTTCGGACGATTGCTCTGCGGTTTTCTCTGCCCGTTCGGGCTGGTGCAGGATCTCCTTGCGAAAATTCCGCTGAAAAAGCTAACCGTACCGCACAGCGCTGACCGGCTGCTCCGGTATTTGAAGTATGCCGTCCTCATTATAATGGTACTGCTGCTGCCCGCCGCCGTACAAAATGCGCTCGGCACGGGAGAACCGTGGTTCTGCAAATATCTCTGCCCCGCCGGAACGCTCGAAGGCGGCATCCCCGCGGTACTGCTGAACCCCGCGCTCCGGAAGCTGGCCGGTGTGCTGTTTACATGGAAATTCGCGCTGATGCTTGCAATTCTGATTCTCTCGGTGAAGATTCCGCGGGTGTTCTGCCGGTATCTCTGCCCGCTCGGCGCGTTCTATGCACTGTTCAACCGCTTCGCCTGCTTTCATATGCAGGTCAGCAGTTCAAAATGTATCAGCTGCGGAAAATGCACAGCCGCCTGCCCCATGCAGCTGGACGTCCCGCAGGAAATCTGCTCCGGGGAATGCATCCGCTGCGGCAAATGCAAAGCTGTCTGCCCAACCGGTGCGGTGGCGTCGGATTTTTCTGTCCTGCGCGATCAAACCGAACATACATCTTGACAGTACAGGCACCCTTCGGGGTGCCTTCATTTATTGCGATTTTCGACCGCTCAAGACATTTCCGTGCATTTTTTATATAATATTGCTGTGTTTTCGTTAAAGATGCACATACATCTCTTTGTTTTATCCAGTTATTCTACAAAACAGACATTGATTTGTATGGACATCGCTGGTATAATGGTATTATAGAATTGGTATATGCGGAGATATAAAAAGCAAAAAATGGGAAATGAAATTGGGAAGCCGCATATACAGGAAAGGCAGGGGGAAACCATGAAATCAATCCGGCGACTCGGCGCGGCGCTGCTGGCTGTCAGTATTCTGGCAACGGCAATGCCGGCAGGCTGGATGACCGTTCAGGCGGCATCCGGCAGCGTATCCCTGGGGCTCACACCCGCCCGCAGATCGGATACGACCAAACAGAAGTTCACCCATAATGAGTGGACAGGCAAAAACGGCGCAGAGGATGTCTTTGCCGTCAACCGCGAGCCCGCGGCGCTCTCGCTTGTTCCGTATCAGGATCAGGCGGCCGCAGCAAAAGCGTGCTTTGAATACGATGCACGCGAGGAATCCACGTTCATGCAGATGCTCACCGGCCCCGGCGAGGACTGGCAGCTGACCGTCGTGCAGAATGAAGGCGATGCGCAGCCGCTGCTGAACGCAGGCGCCATGAAGCCCGGCTATTCTGCCGGAAACGGATGGAAAACCGTCACGCTGCCGGACAGCTGGACGGGACAGGGCTTTGACTTCCCGATCTATACAAATGTCGGTCTGCCGTGGCAGAGCGCCTATGACGGGAACGTGCCCTGTCCGCAGGCACCGACCAACTACAACCCGGTCGGCCTGTACCGCAAGACCTTTACCGTTTCACCGGAAATGCTCGCGGACAACCGCAGAATCACTGTGCATTTCGAGGGCGTGGAATCCGCATACTATGTCTATGTGAACGGCATGGAGGTCGGTTACAGCGAGGATACGTTCAGCCCGCACCGCTTCGACATCACCGATTACCTCACCGAGGGCGAAAACCTGATTGCCGTTGAAGTCCACAAATTCTGCGACGGCACCTGGTTCGAGGATCAGGATATGGTCTATGACGGCGGCATCTTCCGCGACGTCTATCTGACAAGCCAGCCGCTTGTCAGCATCTCCGATTTTACGGTCGTCACGGATCTTGACGACAACAATAAGAATGCTGCGCTGAACCTCTCGGTCAATGTCACGAATCTTGCCTCCAAAGCAGTCGGCGGCATGAGCATTGACGTGGCCGTGATCGACGAAAGCGGCAACAATATCACAGAGGGAACGTCAATCGCTGTCGATTCCGTCGGCTCCGGCGATACGACGACTGTTAAGACATCCAAGCAGGTGCTGAATCCGGCACTCTGGTCGGCGGAGCACCCGAACCTCTACGCACTCGTGCTGACGCTGAAAAACAGCGACGGCACAATCGAAACTGTGTCGCATCAGCTCGGCTTCCGCGAGATCAGCTTCACCCGCACGGAGGTGGACAGCTCCTACCGCGTCACCACGAAGAGCTGGCAGCCGGTGAAGATCAACGGCATGATGCTCCGCTTCAAGGGCGTCAACCGCCACGACACCGATCCGTTCCACGGCAAGGCAGTTCCGCGTACAACGATCGAAGAGGACGTCCGTCTGATGAAAACGAACAACATCAACGCGATCCGTACCTCTCACTATTCCAATGACTCGTATCTCTACTGGCTCTGCAACCGATACGGCCTCTATATGATGGCGGAAACGAACATGGAGTGCCACGGCCTGATGTACGGCGACAACAACACACAGACCGGTTGGTTCTATGAGCTCGGTATGAACCGTACCGAAACAGCGTATCAGCGTCTGAAAAACAATCCGGCAATCGTTGCATGGTCGATCGGAAACGAAATGAAGTATACCAGTGATCCGGGCTTCGGCAACGGCATCTTCCGCGATATGATCTGGTATTTCAAGAACCATGACTACACCCGCCCGGTTCACAGCGAAGGTCAGGGCGGCAGCATGGGCACCGACATGGACAGCCAGATGTATCCCGGCTCCGACGGCATCCGCAGTAAGGCAGGCAACGGCAGAATGCCGTATGTCATGTGCGAATACGATCACGCAATGGGTAATTCCGTCGGCGCACTGAAGGAATACTGGGATTCGATCCGCAGTGCCGACAACATGCTCGGCGGCTTCATCTGGGACTGGTGCGACCAGTCCAGAGCCGTGTCGCTCGGCGGCTTTGCAAGCAGCGGCAAATCCTATCAGATTACTGATAAAAAGGGCAAAACCGGCACGGTCACGGCTGGTGAATCCGATTTCAACCGCAGCGCCGGTGACGGCTCGCTGACCGGCGTTTCCTGCAAGGGCTACACGCTCATGGACGGCGACACCTCCTATCTGGGCGCACTCTCCGGCACGGGCAAATCCTTCACCTTTGAAGCAATCGTCAAGCCCGCGTCCACGGCGCAGAATCAGATTTTCCTCTCAATCGGTGACAATCAGGCCGCTCTGAAAACGCAGAGCAGCGGCACCGGTCTGGAATTCTTCGTCCACAACGGCGGCTGGAATTCCGTATCCGCAGCATTCCCGTCGAACTGGACCGGAAACTGGCACCAGGTCGTCGGCGTGTATGACAAGGGTACCGTTTCGCTGTACTGCGACGGCAAGCTGCTCGCCTCCGATTCGTTCGCTGACGGCATCGACGGCGGCAACACCCCGCTCGGCATCGGCTATGACGCATCGAACGGCAGACGCCTCTCCGGCGAGATCTCCCTCGCACGCGTCTATAACAAGGCGCTCTCCGCAGCGGAAATCAGCGCGCAGAACAGCACCTCCCCTGCCATCGGCGCAGATGCCTCCTCCGTGCTCGTGTGGCTCGATTACAGCGCAGAGGTCACGGAAGCGACTGCTGCCACGGGCTCCGCGATTGTCAACGGCAAGTGGGACTACTACTCCACCGAGGATGCGCAGAAGAATCTGTATGCCGACCTGACACCGGGCCATTACTTCGGCTACGGCGGCGACTGGGGCGACCGTCCGAACGACGGCAGCTTCTGCGAAAACGGCCTTATCTGCCCAGACAGAACCCCGCAGCCGGAGCTGTACGAGGTCAAGTATCAGTATCAGAACTTCTGGTTCACCGCAGATTCTTCCATGATTGAAAACCGGAAGATCAATGTGTTCAATGAGAACAGCTTTGCAAATCTGAACGAGTTTGACGTGAAATGGACGCTCCTGCGCAACGGCATTGCGTGTGACAGCGGCACCTGCACCGATATTGACGTTCCCGCAAAGAAGAACGGTACAATCACTGCATCGTTCACCATGCCGCGTTCCATCGCTGCGGGCGATGAGTTCCTGCTCAATATTTCCGTCTGCGAAAAGACCGGCAACAAGATTGTTCCGAAGGGCACAGAGCTCTCCTACGCGCAGTTTGAGGTTCCGGCAGCGTCCCCGAAGGTCGTGAAAACCGCCTCTGAGGGCAAGACCTCTGTGACAAAGAACGGTTCCGGCTACTCCGTCAAGGGCGATGACTTCAGCTTTGAGATTGACGGCGGCGGCCGCATCAAGAATTACACCTACAAGGGCGAGGTGCTCCTCACCGAAGGCCCGGCACCGAACTTCTGGCGCGGCATGTTTGAAAACGACGGCGGCAGCCAGAATCAGAGCAAGTTTGACGGCGGCTGGCGCTTTGCCATGAACAATGCTTCCGTCACCGGCATGGATCTTTCCGAAGCGGACGGTGCCAAGATCGTCACCGTTTCCATGAAGCTACAGAACGGCACAAACATCCGGATCCGCTACGGCATCGAGGACAGCGGCGCCGTGACCGTCGGGTTCAGTGTGGATGCACGCGGCACCGGCATGGGCAAATTCATCCGCGTCGGCTCCATGATGACGATGCCCGCGGGCTTTGAGGATGTCACATGGTACGGCAACGGCCCGGTCGAGTCGCTCTCCGACCGCAAGACGTTCGGCCGCCTCGGCGTCTGGACAAACACCGTTTCCGGCATGTTCTTCCCGTACATGAAGGCCGATGACTGCGGCACCATGACCGATACCAAGTGGATGGCCGTGCAGGGCAAATCCCACTCCTACGGTCTGCTCGTCGCGGCGGAATCCAATGTGGAGGCCTCCGCGCTGCACGTCACCCCCGAGGATTTCCAGAAGGCAAATCACCCTTACGAAATCACCCCGAGCAAGAATACCTACCTCAGCATGAACTACGGCTCCATGGGCACAGGCTCCGCGACCTGCGGTCAGGCCACGCTGGATCAGTACACGCTCCGCTCCGACACGGTGTACAACTGGACGTATACGCTGATTCCGGTTTCCGGTTCAAGCACCGCGGCACAGCTCGCAGAGCAGGCAAAGCCCTTCCGCCGCCTCGCATCCTTCATTCAGGATCTCTCCAAGAATGAGCTGGTCATTCCGGTCGGCTCCACGGCAAATCTCAAAAAATCCGGCAGCCAGACCGTCATGCACGGCAGCGTGCAGGTTCCGTCCTCGCAGCTGAGCGGACTGGTTTCCGGCAAGAACTCCTTCACGATTGAAGTCAACGTCACCCCGCTCTCCGATCCGGAATACAATATGTTCGCGGCGAACGGCGACCACGGCTTCGCACTCCGCACCAGACCCGGCTCGCTCGACTTCTTCATCTTCGCGGACGGCGACTGGCGCACCTGCTACTACAAGATGCCTGACAGCATGCAATCGGGCTGGCTCGGCAGGCAGCATCAGGTCGCGGGCATCTATGATGCATCCGCAAACACGATCTCTGTTTACTGCGATGGCCAGATCCTCGCAACCGAACGGCTCTCGACCGGCGGCCCGAGCAAGTCCAATCTCAATGTGACCATCGGCAACTGTCCGGAAACCAACCGCGGCTCCGATGCCGATTTCAGCATCTGCCGCCTGTATACCAAAGCACTCTCCGCTGCGGAGCTCGCCTCCCAGAACACCGCTTCTCCGACCTATGAGGCGAAAAATGATGCGGTTGCGCTGTGGATTGATTTCGGTGCAGAACCGGAGCAGCCCGAACAGCCGCCTGTTCTCGAACCGACCAAGATCGGTGACGTCAACCTGGACGATTCCGTGGACGTCAGCGACGCGGTGCTCCTTGCAAGATACCTCAACGCCGATGCTTCTGCAAAGGTGATGGATCAGGGTCTTGTCAATGCAGAGGTTCACAAGGACGGTACCGTTGACGGCAATGACCTCGCGGATATTCTCCGCATTATTGCAAAGATTATCGTAGTCTAAGCTGCTGCTTAGGGGGAAATAGGAATGAAACAGATATATAAAAAAATCACAGCCTGCGCCTGTGCAGCGGTTCTGGTTTCCGGAATCGCTGCCGGACTGCCAGCACCCGCACAGATGTCGATGACGGCCTTTGCCGCATCAGACAGCGACCTGATCCTGCACTACTCCACGAGTGCCGGTTATAACAACACCGGCAACGCGTGGGACAATGACGAATCCTTTTACAAGGCGCTTCCGCTCGGCAACGGGCGGATCGGCGCCATGGTCTACGGCAACTGCCCATCCGAACGCTTCGATCTCAATGAGGCGACGTTCTGGAGCGGCGGCCCCGGCAACAATCACAAAACCGTATCCTCGGATACGATGGAGCGCTGCTGGAATCAGATGATGGCCGGCAATTACCGCGATGCGGACGGCACAATCGGCGCTGCCATGATCGGCGGCGGCGAAGCAAAATACCAGTCCGTCGGCACGCTGAATGTCGATTGCGGCGCACGCGACGCGGCCGATTACGAGCGCTGGCTCGATATGAACACCGCAATCGCAGGATGCTCGTATACAGTCGGCGGCAAGCGCTATACGCGCGAGAGCTTTGTCAGCCACCCGGATCAGGTGCTTGTCACCCGCATCACGTGCGACAGCCCCGGCAGCGTGTCGGTTTCCGCTTCGTATGACTGCTCCCTCACCGGACAGTTCACCCGCGAAACCGACGGCAATGATACGCTTGTCATGAACGGCCACGGCGATGACGAATACGGCATGCCGCATGCGGTATACTTCTCCTCACGCACCAAGGTAATCCCGGAGGGCGGCACCGTTTCCGCCGGGAACAATGCCGTGCGCGTATCCGGTGCGGATTCCGTTGTGATCCTGACTTCTATCCGCACGAATTTCATCGACTATGCAACCTGCAACGGCGACGAAAAGGGAAATGCCGCAAAGGATCTGGCTGCTGCCGCAAAGAAATCCTATGACGATCTGCTCAGCTCGCATCTCGTGGATTATCAGGAGCTGTTCTCCCGCGTGGACGTGGATCTCGGCGGCAACAGCGCGGAGAGTCAGAAGGACATCCCCGGCCGTATCGCAAACTTCGGCAGAAGCAATGATCCGAAGCTCGTCAAGGTGCTGTTCCAGTACGGACGCTACATGATGATCTCCGCATCCCGCGACTCCGAACCGATGAACTTGCAGGGCATCTGGAACAAGTTCCGTGATCCCGCATGGGGCTGCAAGTACACGACCAATATCAACTACGAAATGAATTACTGGCCTGCGCTGACGACGAATCTGGAGGAATGCTTCCAGCCGTTCGTGGAAAAGGCAAAGGCGCTCCAGAAGAACGGTTCGCAGACTGCCAAGGACGTTTACGGCGTTTCTGACGGCTGGGTACTGCATCACAATACCGATCTCTGGTGCCGCACCGGCCCGATCGACGGCGCATGGGGCATGTGGCCGACCGGCGGTGCCTGGGTATCCGATATGCTGTACGACGCATACCGCTTCAATCAGGACGAGAAATATCTCTCCGAGGTCTATCCGGTTATCAAAGGCTCCGCAAACTTCCTGAGCGAGATTCTCCGGCAGGCAAAAATCAACGGCAATACCTACAATGTCGTATTCCCGAGCACCTCTCCGGAGGTCAATACGCCGGGCGGCAGCGGCGGCCAGGGCGCGGCCTGTGCCTACGGCATCGCAATGGACAATTCCCTGACGCGCAGCCTGTTCATCGATGTCATCGACGCAGCGAACGTGCTCGGCAAGGATCAGACCTTTACAGATACGCTGAAGCAGCGGCTGACGCTCATCAAGCCGGATACCATCGGCAGCTGGGGACAGATTCAGGAATGGGCATATGACTGGGATGCGAAGAATGAGAAAAACCGCCACATTTCACATATGTACAGCCTGTTCCCGGGACAGCTCATCACCAAGGAAACCTCCCCTGCCCTCGCAGAGGCAGCGGCTGTCAGCCTGAACGCCCGCGGCGACGACGGCACCGGATGGTCTGAGGCATGGAAACTGAACTGCTGGGCTCGCCTTGAAGACGGCGCGCACGCATACAACCTTGTCAAGCTGCTGGTTTCCCCGGTCAACAATTACGGCAGACTGTACGACAACCTCTGGGACGCACATCCGCCGTTCCAGATCGACGGCAACTTCGGCTTCACATCCGGCGTCGCAGAGATGCTCCTGCAAAGCCACGACGATGAAATCAAGCTCCTGCCCGCACTGCCCGAGCAGTGGAACACCGGTCATGCAAACGGCCTCTGCGCTCGCGGCGGCTTTACCGTGACGAAAATGGAATGGAAAAACGGCCAGCTGATCGGCGCGGATATTCTTTCCAAGTCCGGCAATCCCTGCACAGTATCGTTCCAGGGCGAAAAGATCAGCTTTGAAACCGAAGCAGGAAAGACCTATCACATCAACGGCGCGATGGAGCTTGAAGACGGCACTGCCTCTGATCTCCGGAACGTCGCATGGAACAAAAAGACCGCAGGCTCCGATGTTGCCGCAAGCAGCACGGAGGCATGGGCAAAGGGACCGGAAGACTGCAAGTGGCTGACGGTCGATCTCGGCAAGACGTACCCGGTCAGCCGCTGGAACGTCAAGCTCAGCGGCGCAACCAACGCCAATACCGATTACCCGCGTGATTTCAAGCTGGAAATCAGCACGGACGGCAAAACATGGACAGAAGCAGACAGCGTTTACAGCACTACGCAAAGCAGCTTCGGCAGGCTGATGACAACCGCGGATGCCCGCTATGCACGCGTCAGCATGTACACCGCATCGACCAAGACCGCACCGGCCGCAATCGGCTCGCTGGAGATCTGGGCGGAATCCGATGATCCGGAGCCGACACGCAACCCGTATGAAACGATTGAAGCAGAGGACTTCGACCGGCAGTCCGGCATCCAGACTGAGCTTCTCGATGACGGCGGCGTGGATGTCGGCTATATTGAAAACGGCGATTATATCGCGTTCAAGAGCATGGCCTTCGGCGCAGGCGCAGAGAGCTTCACCGTCAAGGCAGGCAGCGAAACCGACGGCGGAAAGATCGCGCTGCATCTGGATTCCCCGACCGGCAAACTGATCGGTACCTGCACCGTCACCGGCACAGAGGGCTGGACAGAGTGGAAAACCTTCAGCTGCGATATTTCCGGCGCGACCGGAACACACACGCTTTACATGGTCTTTGAGGGCGATGACGGGTTCCTGATGAACCTTGACAATTTCAGCTTCAAGACCGGCAAAGCCGCAGGCGATATTACCGGCGACGGCAAAACCGATGCCGCGGATGCTGCCGCGCTGCAAAAGCATCTGCTGACAATCAAGGCGCTGACTGCCGATCAGGCTGCAATCGCGGACATCAACGGCGACAATAAGCTCACCGCAGCAGATCTGGCACTGCTCAAACAGCTGATTCTGAAATCAGCCTGACCGTATCCCTCACAGCACGAGAAAAGGGCGCTGACCGTTACAGTCAGCGCCCTTTTGATTGAAAAACAGCTTCACCTCTCCGGATGATTTCAGAAGAATACGTTGCAAATCACCGCAAACGATCCCTTATTTCTCCGCCTCAGACATCATATCGAGGAGCTGGGATTTCAGCCGCAGCGTATCCTGCTTTCCAAGCTCGTAATCCGCCCGCAGTTTTTTCTTGCTGACGCGGATCGTTCCGGTCAGGAAGTTTCCGATCTCGCCCGACGGAATAATATCAATATTCCGGTCATCGGAACGCTCGATACGGTCAGGCTTGTTCGTCAGCCAGACCGTGATCGTCTGACGCCATCCCTGCGCGCGCAGCTTCATGCGCGGCGTGTTATCGGAAATGCCGCCGTCCAGATAACCGGCGCCGTTGACATTCGCACCGAACACGCCCCGATAAATCAGAGGAAGTGCCGAGGATGCCAGCACAATCTCTTTCCGCACCTCCGGTGTGTAATCATTCAGACAAAAAACCTCCGACAAGGAAAAATCGGTCGCGTGTGTGCAGACAGCATACAGGCTCCGCTTGCCCTTGCCAAAATCTACGTTGTCGCTGATCAGCGCCTCAAGCCGCTTCTGTGAAAAGCCGCCGCTCAGCACAATCCCCCAGAACGATGCGCTTAATACGGAAAACACCGGATTAAACGCCGTCAGCGCGGCCAGTACCCGCGCCTTATCCAGAAACAGCAGGTCGCTCTTTTTCAGCGACATCCATATCTGTTCTGACGTCGAAGGATCGCAGGTATCAAACAGCACAGCGTTCAGTGCGCCGACCGATGAACCGATAATGCCGTCGATGCTGTCTGTCAGCCCGAGCTCCGTCAGCCCCGCCCAGACGCCTGCCTCATAGGCGCCCTTGGCACCGCCGCCGCTGAGCACAAGCCCGATTTTCCGTTCACTCATATCCAATACCTGCCTTTCCCGCCCCGAACACACGAAGCTGTATATGATCTGTATTTATTATAACACAGCAAATGCAACTTGTAAAGAGTTTTTTCATATCCTGTACTGCAACATGGTTCAATACAAACAACTTTATACATGTTTCGCGCACTTGTTCTGTTCAAATCTGCATAATATCCATAATTTCTATGGATATTTTATTGCTTTGTACGTACATCTATGATACAATTATAAAGGGATCATGCAGGCCTGGGAAACTGTATGATCCGATGAATTGCCCGGTTTTCGGGATGAAATGGGGGTCTATCCATGACTAGAGAAAAATCAAGCATGTTCCGAAGGCGATCACTCCGACGAACGGCGGCAGCCGTCAGTGCAGCGCTCCTTGCAGCCGCACCGGCGCAGCTGCCCCAGGGAATCAGCATCAAGGCTGATGCAGCGGGTGTGTTTGCAGAGCTGTATGTTTCACCGGACGGTGACGACGGCAACGCAGGTACACTCGCATCGCCGCTCCGAACGCTCGCCGGTGCGCGGGATGCCGTCAGAAAGATCAAAAGCGGCATGACCGGCAATATCGTCGTGTACTTCCGCGGCGGTACCTACCGCATGACCGAGGCCGTCACGTTTGATACGCAGGACTCTGCACCGGACGGCTGCCGCATCATTTATCAGGCCTACGAGGACGAAAAGCCGGTCTTTTCCGGTGCCGAGCAGGTCACAGGCTGGAGCAAATACAACGACAAGCTCTACGTCGCATCGCTTGACCGCGACACCAAGCTGCGCAACCTGTACGTCAACGACCACCGCGCCAATATGGGCAGTGTCGGCGCTGCAGCACAGGGAGGCTGGGGCGATTACGGCATCTCCGCCGGTCAGGCAGACTGGGCGTGGGACTCCGGACTGAAAAGCGACGGCATCAAGTACAACGCGGGCGATATTCCGCGCGTCACAAGCAATCTGGACGATCTGGAGGTCGTCAACGGCACCACATGGAACGAGAACATCGTCTGTTCGCGTGATGTCAAATACGACGGCAACACCATGATTCTGCTGATGCAGCAGCCCTACGGCGCAATCGCGCAGACACCGGGCTGGGGCGCAGGCTTCTCGTGCAGCGGCTGGCATACGCTCTACAACGCATTCAGCTTTGTTGACTCACCGGGCGAATTCTTCTTTGACAAGACAGAGCACAAGCTCTACTATTACCCGTTCGACTGGGAGGATATGTCACAGGCGGATGTGGAAGCGCCGATTGCGGATCAGCTCGTCGTGATTGCGGGTAAATCGACATCGGACCGTGTCAAAAACATCACGTTCAGCGGCATGACCTTTGCCCATACCGATTATATGTTGACAGACGTTGCCGGATCCCACGGCAAAACAACCTGTCAGGCCGCACAGACCTACACCGCGTTTGCGGATACCAACTGGCACAGCAAAAAGTATGAAATGGTCGATACCCTGCCCGCCATGATCCATGTCACGAGCAGCGATTCGATTGACTTCACCGGCAATGTCATCAAGCACACCGGTGCTGACGGCATCTCCATGACGAATGACGTCATCAACAGCAACATCACCGGCAACTATATCACAGACATCACTTCCTCGGGCATCACAATCGGTCACCCGCAGCATGTGTATATCGGCGACGGTAACGGCTCAAACCGTGAAAAATTCCCGCGCGGCGTGGAGGGCGTCTGCAAAAATGATACCGTTTCAGACAACCTGCTTTACGACATCAGCGTGGTACACGGCTTCGGCGGATGCGCTGCTGTTACCGTTTACTTCGGCGACAGCGTGAAGGTGCTCCGCAACCAGGTCGAAAAGACCGCTTACAACGGCATCCACCTCGGCTGGGGCTGGTGCAATTTCAAGGACTCCGAAACCTGCCGCGACAACATGATCTGCCAGAACCGCGTGATTAACTGCCTGAACCGTCTTCACGACAGCGGCGGCATTTACACAATCGGCCAGATGCCCGGAACTGTCATCAACGAAAACTATGTGCAGGGCATCCCGGCAGGCGGCCCCGGCGCACCGACCTACGGCCTGCACAACGACGAAGGTACTGCATGGATCGAGGAAAATGACAATGTCCTCGAAATCGACCAGAACGTCACCTACACCATCAACTGCGAGGAGTACGGCGACAAGCATCACCTGACGATCAAGCGCACATATGCCTCTGTCAACAAAATGGGCAAAAACCCGCCTGACAGTGATATTGACACGCCGATTGTCGTCGCAGACAATGTCTGGCCGCAGCGTCAGTATGAGGTCTGCCTCAACTCCGGCTTGCAGGATTCCTTCAAGAGCATCATGCCGGACGGTATGATGACCGACGCAGACTATGTGTTCCCGGCAAGCTGTGCAACCAAGGGCGACGGCATTCTTCCGATCCGCAAAGCGGGTTCGGGCAAAGTCGTCTGGATCGCACCGGATAACACAACATCGTTCAAATCCGGCAGCAACATGACAAAGGTCGCAGGCACCGCAGCAAAGATCAAGACGCCTGCGGAGGCAGGCACATACCGCATCTACGTGCTGGACAGCAAGGGCAAGGTGCTGAGCAAATCTGCACATGTCCTGCGGATCAGCGGAACCTCCTCCGGCACGGAGGCATCCTCCTTCTTCGATCAGTCCGGTATTGAAACCGAGAATTGCAGCGAAGGCGGTCTGGATGTTGCATACATTGAAAACGGCGACTATGTCGGCTACAAGAACGTTGATTTCGGCACCGGCGCAAATGCAATCGACATTCGCGTTGCTGCAAATTCCGGCGGCAGCTCGATTGAGCTGCATCTGGACAGCCCGACAGGCAAGCTGATCGGCACACTCGATGTGGAACCGACCGGCGGCTGGCAGGACTGGGCAACGCAGCGCGCATCACTGACCGAAACAAGCGGCAAGCATGACCTGTACATGGTATTTAAGGGCGGCGAAGGCTATCTGTTCAACGTAGCCGCGTTCAAGCTCAATGTACCGGGCGGCACATCCGTCACAAAGGACTACATCCTCGGTGACCTCAACGATGACAAAAAGGTTGACGCAAGAGATCTGACAGAATTGAAAAAGGCTGTCAAGGCCGGGACGATCGACGAGCTGGATCCGGCGGATCTGGACGGCGATCTGGATCTGACAGCTGAGGATGCGAAGCTCCTCCGGGATTATCTGACCGGAAAGATCGAGAGCTTCCCCGCAGCAGAATAACAAGCATAAACACCGGCGGGACCCCTTCCCCGCCGGTGTTCTGTTTGCATTATACGATTGACAGTTTCAAAAAAAGAATCTCCGACCGGCTTTGACCGTTCGGAGATCCTAGGTTTTACGCTTTGCGATTATGCCTTAAAGACATATCTGAAGAAGTTGTAGAAGAGCGGAGTGCCGACGCCTGCGTCATGACCTGCGCCTGCGAATTCCTCCCAGATGTTCGTCGTACCGTTCTGATCAAAGATCTGGTGGTACTCCTTCGGGAACGTACCGACAACCTGGTCACTGGTACCGCCGCCGATCATCAGAATGTACGGCAGATCCTCGTCAGAGAACTTGAAATCGCTGTTCTTCATTCTCTCATTGCTGTCCAGCTTGCGGCTGCCGAGGTGGTTTGCGATGTACATATCGCTTGCCGGAACGATGCCGGGAGCCGGAGAAGATGCGCACACATAGCCGATCATATCCGGAAGCATCAGACCGAGATACAGGGACTCTCTGCCGCCCATGGAGAAGCCTGCAACAGCAGTATTCTCTCTGCCGGTCGCAACAGAATAGTTCTCACAGATATACGGATAGAGGCTATCTCTGACATCATAGACAAAGTCATCGTATGCATCCATGACATCCATGTTGATGCCCATCGGAGATGCGCTCTTTGCATCGGTATACATCTGCGGGAAAACAATGATAAACGGAACAGCATCGCCGCTGTTGATGAGGCTGGTTGCCATTTCGAGAATGCCCCAGCCGCTCAGCATGTTGTCCTCGTTGCCCATAACGCCGTGGCTCATGAACATGACCGGATACTTCTTGCTCGAATCATACCCGGGAGGTGTCCAGACGTTGCAGGACTTGTTCCGGTTCGCTTTCTTCGAGAAGTAGGTAACCTTCTTTGCCTTCTCGTAGCTAGCGGACTTCACATTCTGCGGAACATTTCTCTGGAAATCAGCCGCAACAATCGCGTTGTATTCCTTCGCGGTATGCGTCACAGCAGACGGGCCGCTCGGACCGGAAGGCTGTGCAGGCGGATTCAGAACAAGATCCTTCAGTGCGGAGAGATCTCCGGAAGTCAGCTTGCTGTTGCCGTCAATGTCAGCGCCCGCGCCGTCAATCGACGTATCCTTGCCGAGCAGGAAGCTCTGAAGCGCGGTTACATCCATCTTATCGACCTTGCGGTCGCCGTTGACGTCGCCCTTGACGCCCGTGCTCGTGGTCGTACCGCCGGAAGTCGGCGCCGCGCCGTTGTAGATCACGAAATCGTCAAGATAAAAATCGCAGGAGGAACCTTCGGATTCAATGAAGATCACCGGGTTCGTGCCGTCCGGCACAGTGTAGCTTTCCATGGTAATCTCAGCCCACATGCCTGCCGGAATCAGCTTGGTTGCAATCGTATCCACGGTTGCACCGTCGCCGTCCGCAGTCACGCCGCCGAAAGGCCAGCCACCGCCGCCGGGCCATTCACCACCACCGCCGCCGGGCCATTCACCACCGCCGCCGCCGGGCCATTCACCGCCGCCGCCGGGCCA